>JAEEGL013067720.1_pt1 | contig 16566 bp, 14 predicted proteins | sample 9134231 | NCBI WGS metagenome assembly JAEEGL01 (sample SAMN16246548, study PRJNA631951) | gut metagenome | biome: gut microbiome; feature: rumen; material: fiber-attached | host: Bos | place: Iran: Karaj | collected 2018-10
TATTATTAAAATTGAAAGTCAATTATGCGTGATAATTCTAAGAAAATTGCGATAATAAAAATCATATATGCAATCCTCTTGTTCACTGTTTCTGTGTTTGTTATCGGGAAAATGTCCCATGATGACAATGCGGACATGACAGCAAAGATGTCCAAGGCAAGTCTCCCGGTAGTGACTCTGTTAAGCGGCGATGAGGAAGTTAACCCCATGTACGGTCATGTGACAGAGATGGATGTAAGCCACATGAGAGGGACGATTTTTCCGGTGGGAACTGACAGGCACATCAGGTTCAGGATAAACACCTTCGGAGAGACCGTCAAAAATCCACGGTTTGAGGTGAGAAACATTGATGGCAGCGGACTTGTGGAGAGCACACAGCTCATTGATTATAAGGAAAACAACGACACCATAAACGGCTCTTTTCAGATAAAGGATCTGATAACAGCGGGCAATGAGTATATGCTGGTGTTCGTCATGGACACAGGCCTTGGCGAAGCCAGATACTATACCAGGATTGTATGGACGGAATCTGAGGAGAGGTACAACGTTGACGAGGAAATTGATTTCGTAAAGAGCTTCAGCGAAGCTACCTTTGATAAAACAGAGGCTAAAGAGTATTCAAGATATCTGGAATCTAACTCGGAGGGCGACAATACCACTTTTAACAAGGTTGATATCCACTGCAGTTTTAATCAGATCACCTGGGGTGACCTGAACATCATAAAACACACTGAGCCCTTGGTTTATGTGACGGATATTCACGGGCAGACCGGATCCTTCAAGCTTAGCTACAGAGTGACTGTCAGGGATGGCAATGTGAACAGGCTGTACAACGTGGAGGAGGCCTTCAGAGTAAGACACACCTCTGACAGAATGTACCTTCTCAACTACGAAAGAACTATGAATTACCTGTTCGATGAGAGCTCTTTTTCCATTAGCAGCAACACCATCGGACTTAGCATTTCGGATCCGAATCTGCAGTTTAAGGAAAACAGTAGCGGAAGCGCCTTTGCCTTTGTAAGTGAAAACAGGCTGTTTGTGTTCAACAATACAGATACCAGACTGGCATATCTGTACGGCTTTTATGATATTGATAACAATGATGTCAGAACCGGCTGGAATAACTGCACCATCAAGATCCTGAAGGTGGACGAAGTCGGAAATGTGACTTTTGCTGTCGCAGGCTATATGGCCCGCGGAATCCATGAGGGCCGGGTGGGCATCGGAGTTTATAATTATGATGCATCTTTGAATGCCGTAGAGGAGCAGGTGTTTATCGAAAGCAGTCTCTCTGCGGAGATACTTGTTGAATATGTCGACACCCTGGCTTACCTGGGAAATGGTGATGTATTCTATGTGATGCTGGAGCAGAATATTTACGCTATCGATCTCATCGGAAGATCCGCAGGAGCGATTGTTGACGATATCGGAACCGAAGCCTACAGGATTTCTGATTCACAGAGGACGATCGCATGGCAGAATAAGGACCTTAAGAGCTTTAAGATGATGAACCTTAACTCGAAGGCTCAGAATGAACTTGCTGCAGATACCGGTGATTACATCATAGCTCTGGGCTTTATGGGAGAGGACCTTGTTTACGGTTTGGTACACTCCGAGGATGTTCAGAAGGATAAGATGGGAAATCCTGTCTATGCCATGTATGCCATTAAAATACAGGACAGCGATGGAAATACTCTTGAGAATTATCATCCCGAAGGCATCTATGTGACAGCTGTCAGCATTGAAGGCAATCAGATCAAGCTTTCCAGAGTCAAGAAGGATGAAGAAACAGGGGAATACATAAGCACCTACGATGATCAGATCATGAGCACCTTAAAGCCTGAGGGCGGAAGCAACAGTGTAGCTGCAGTTTCTGTGGATGTCTTTGAAAAGATTGTCCAGATAACCGCAAAGAGCGAGATCAAGGTAAAGCAGCTTCGCGTTCTTACACCGGATCAGACTCTCTATGAAGGCGATAGGACCGTATCTCTTGAGCTTAACAGAGACAGCAATAAGCAGCCATTTTATTATGTCTACGGACTTATGGGTATCGAGGGCATTTTTGCAGAGCCTTCGGAAGCGGTAAAAGAAGCCTACGATGCTCCTGCGACAGTAGTTGGAGACAACAACAAATATGTCTGGGTGAAGGGCAATCTTTTACGTTCAAACCAGATAATGTCTATTACCAGAAATGTTGAAAACTATGATAACATTACCCAGCAGGATCCGGTGGTTGTGTGCCTGGACCTCATCCTCCAATTCGAAGGAATAAACAGAAATGTTGAGGCGCTTTTGGAGAGTGGGCAGGCAGTGACAGACATCCTTTCGGAGTCTCTTCCGGATACAAGAGTTCTTGATATGGACGGATGCCCAATGTCTGCTATGCTATATTATGTCAACCAGGATCTGCCTGTAATGGCGATGCTAAATGATGGAACATCAGTGCTTATCATAGGTTTTAATGACCTTAACACGGTTCTTCTTAATCCGGTTACAGGTCAGGTTTACAAGTACGGAATGAATGATTCGGACAAACTCTTTACTGAGAATGGAAATCATTTTGTCACATATATAAGGAACTGAAGAATCAAGAACAATATGGAGGGATGGAACATGAAGAATTTTACATTCGATATGGTTAAGGATCCTGAAATTTTCAAGGACAATGTACTTCCACAGAGAGCTGATTTTGTAGCTTTCGCAAATGAGGATGAGTTATCTGCCGGGGCATCTTCCCTCAGGCTTTCTCTTAACGGACTTTGGAAGTTCCACTATGCAAAGAACTACAAGGCAGTTATACCCGGCTTTGAAAAAGAGGATTTTGACTGCAACTCTTTTGACGATATCAGAGTTCCGGCCCATATCCAGATGGAAGGCTATGATATTCCTGCTTATATAAATATTCAGTACCCTTGGGATGGCCATGAGGCCATTGAGCTTGGGGAGGTTCCTGTGGAGTTTAACCCTGTAGGAAGCTACGTTAAGTATTTTAATCTCCCGGAGAGCTGGGAGGGGCAGCAGGTTCACGTGGTATTTGACGGCGTGGAGAGCGGCTATGCTCTGTGGCTTAACGGAGAATATGTTGGCTACAGCGAGGATACTTTTACTCCTTCTGAATTCGACCTTACAGGGCTGCTCAAAAAAGGCATGAATAAGCTGGCAGTTCAGGTGTTTAAGTGGACCAGCGGAAGCTGGTTTGAGGATCAGGATTTCTTCAGATTCTCAGGTATTTACAGAAATGTTTATTTAAAGCTTGTTCCGACTGCTCATCTTGAGGACCTTAAGGTAAGGACTCTCCTTAATGACGATTTTTCCAAGGCTGAGCTTTTGCTTACCCTGAACTTTGCAGGTGAAGTCGGAGAGACAGATTATATTCTCTACAGAAACAACCATCCTGTGATAAAGGGAACGGTTAAGAACGCCAAGGAGCTGGAGGTTTCAGAAGAAGTTCTTTCTCCTTCGCTTTGGAGTGCAGAGGATCCTCAGCTTTATCAGCTTCTTTTGAAGGTTAAGGATGAAAATGGCGAGGTGTGTGAGGTTGTTCGTCAGAATGTGGGCTTCCGCAGATTTGAGATGAAGGACGGAATCATGCTCATCAACGGTAAGCGCATTGTGTTTAAGGGCGTCAACAGGCATGAGTTCTCCTGCGAGAGCGGAAGAGTAGTTTCCGATGAGGAGACTCTTCTTGACATAATCACAATGAAGAAGAACAACATAAATGCCATCAGGACCAGTCACTATCAGAATTCAGCAAAGATCTACGAGCTCTGTGATATATATGGTCTGTACATGATCGCAGAGAACAACATGGAGACCCATGGAACCTGGTCTCTTTATGGCAATGAAGGTGCAAAGGGAAAGAGACTTCCCGGCAGCAGAGATAACTGTATGGCAGCTCTTCTTGACAGGATAAATTCAACTTATCAGCTTGATAAGAATCATCCTTCAGTGCTTATCTGGTCCATAGGAAACGAATCCCATGGCGGAAAAGTGCCTTACGAGATGAGCCGGCTCTTTAGAAAGCTCGATCCTGACAGACTTGTCCACTATGAGGGAATCTGCCACGATAGAACCTACAATGACACCAGTGATATGGAAAGCCAGATGTATCCTTCAGTTGCGGATATTGAGAAATTCCTTAAGGAGCACGATGACAAGCCCTTTATCTGCTGCGAGTACACGCATGCAATGGCTAATTCCTGCGGCGGAATGTTCAAATACACTGACCTTGCAGACAGAGAGCCAAGATATCAGGGTGGCTTTATCTGGGATTATGTGGATCAGTCGATTCGCAGAAAGAACCGTTTTGGCGAGGATTATCAGGCCTTTGGCGGAGATCACGGTGAGAGACCTTGTGATTACAACTTCAGCGGAAATGGCATAGTTGATGGAGAAAGAAGACCTTATGCGAAAATGCAGGAGGTTAAGTTCAACTATCAGAATATCAGAGTTTTTGTTGAGAGTAACAAGTTTAAGGTTGTTAATAATTCTCTTTTCACAAATACAAAGGAATATGACTGCTTCGTGATCCTCGAAAGGGATGGTAAAAAGCTTCTGGAAAAGCGTGTTGCAACTGAAGTTGAGCCACTTTCCGAAAAGGAATACGAGCTTCCTGATGCAGTTATAGAGAAAATGTCAGTCTTAGGCGCGGGGGCTTATGAAGAGAACGGACCTTTCCCTCTTGATGAGTGTGTAATAACAGTTTCCTTCAGACTTCGTGATGATACAGCGTGGGCTGAGAGAGGCCATGAGGTTGCGTTTGGACAGGGAGCTTTCAGAAAAGCAGCTTCTACCTATGTGACCTGCAGTCCTGTAAAATTTGTTCAGGGACTTTATAACTACGGGGTTAAGGGAAATCATTTTGAGGTTCTCTTTAACAGAGACATGGGTAATATCACCTCCTACAGATATGCAGGAAGAGAGCTGATAAGAGAGATGCCAAAGGCAAACTTCTGGAGAGCACCTGTAGATAACGATAATGGTAACAGAATGCCTCAGCGCTATTCTCAGTGGAAGCTGGCAAGCTCCTATGCAATAGCAGCGCCGATTGTCGAGGACAGTACCGGATATGAAAATGGAATCGAGGATCAGGGCAAGTATCCTATTGTTGATGTGAAGGATACCAGCGTGAGCCTTACTTTTAAACATTATCTGCCAACTGTTCCTGCTGCTTCTGTGCTTTTGACCTACACGGTTACAGGCGATGGAAGAGTATGGATAAAAGAGGAGTATGAAGGCGTCAAGGGACTTTCTCCTATGCCTGAGTTCGGAATGCTCTTTAAATTTGACGCAGATTTTGACAGAGTTGAGTACTACGGAAACGGCCCTGCTGAGAACTATATCGACAGAAACTGCGGAGCAAAGCTCGGAATCTTCAAAGATAAGGTTGAGGATATGATGGAGCACTACCTTGTTCCACAGGAGACCGGAAACAGGACCGCTGTAAGGTGGGCTAAGGTTGTGGATAACAGGGGCAGAGGACTTTTATTTGAAGCTCCCGACACGATGAATTTCAGCGCACTTTCCTATACTCCCGGAGAGCTTGAAGAGGCTCGTCATCCTTACGAACTTCCACGCTACACCAAGACTGTGGTTCGCTGCAGCCTTTGCCAGATGGGCATTGCGGGAGACGACAGCTGGGGATCCAAGACCCACCCTGAGTTCCTTATCCCAAGCGATAAGAAGCTTACCTTCACTATGAGCTTTAAAGGCATTTGACACTAATTGCATGCTGGCGCCCACGCGAGTGGGCGCCAGCGTTGGCTCTGGGTGGATTTAGATCGTTCAAGATACCTTGGTGGGATATCTGGGTGCTGGAAACTACGGACGAAAGAATAATCTTGGAATATGTCCGTAGTGGATGCGGTGATAATTACGGACGAGAAAGCATAACTCAGAATATGTCCGTAGTGGATGGAATCAAAGTTACGGACGAGGAAGAGAAACTCGGAATGTGCCCGTAGCGGATGAGGTAATGATTACGGACGAGGAAGAGAAACTCGGAACGCGTCCGTAGTGGATGAGGTAATGATTACGGACGAGAAGATTAAACTCGGAATATATCCGTAGCGGATGGGACAAAAACTACGGACGAAAGAATACAAATCGTAAATGTCCGTAATATAAGGCTAAAGGTGGCCACGAATATCAATTGTCCTGCTCGATGTATTTATGAATAAGTGAAAGAATTAATCGCAGATAGGTGCCTATTAATGCTTCCATAAATACGAAGTATAATAGCTAAAATGTTTTTGGTTAATAACCATAAAAAACGCTGCACCTTGACAAAGTGTTTTGCAGACTGTATATTTTTCATGTTCTAAGAATTCTTTTTTCTTTAGCGGCACATTTTCGTGCCAACAATTCCATTTACAAGTATTTTTGGACCTAATACTTACAAATTGAAAGGAGATGTGAAAAATACTACAGCAGGATTATACTAATATACTAAGAAGCCAACTCGATGAGATAGAGAGTCTTATTGCCATGGCAGAAAAACGACTAAAAAAGCAAGATCAGATTCCTGATGGGACAGTTACTGCTTCTGTAAGCAATGGAGTTATTCAATATTATCTTCGCGATGCTAAACATGGAAAAAAGCGCTATATTCCTTCTAGCCAACGCGGAATGATTACAAGTATAGCGCAACGAGAGTATGATAAAAAAGCTTATGAAAGATTATTGGATCAGAGAAACGCTTTAAAACGTTTCCTTGGCAGATATGATATAAATGGTTTAAAAGAGCTATATCAGAACATGAACGTCGGCAAGAAGAAGCTTATTACACCATTATTGGAAGATGATAGCGAGACTACCAGAAGGTGGTATGAGAACTTCATATTGGATAATAATGGCTTTCAAACGGAAAGAGTATTTGCTACTGATCGGGGGGAGATGGTAAGATCAAAATCAGAGAAAATATTGGCTGATATATTCTTTAGACACGAGCTTGATTATGTTTATGAACCTGAGCTGGTACTTGGTAAGGGAATAAAAGTATTTCCGGATTTTGCTATACTTAATAGAAATACTGGTAAAACGATAATCTGGGAGCATTTGGGGCTAATTGATTCAGGAGACTATGCAACCAAAAATCTGAAAAAGATATCTATGTATGAAAAGAATGGTTATATTCTTGGAAATAACTTGATAATATCCACAGAATCCAATGATTCACCGTTGGATATAAAGCTAATAGAAAAGAAATTGGAAATGTTTATATAATTACTAGGAGGAGATGACTATGAACGAGAACATCACAAAGAGAAATGAACTGCTGGCAAAAAAGACAATTGAGGGACTGAAGTCAAGAAACATGACAGGCTACTATGCAGCAACTAAGGAAGAGGCACTTAAGATTGCCCTGGAGATTATTCCGGAGGGAAGCAGCATTGCTATGGGTGGAGCTATGAGTGCTCATGAGATTGGTCTTGTAGAGGCTGTTAAAAATGGCAACTATAAATTTATAGATCGCGATAAGGCAGAAGATAAGAGAGCTTGCATGCTGGAGTCCTACGATGCAGATTTCTTCCTTTCAAGTGCTAATGCCATGACCGATGATGGTATTCTTGTAAATATCGATGGTAATTCCAACCGTGTTTCCATGATCTGTCAGGGACCCAAGAAGGTTCTTTTCATAGTAGGAATGAATAAGGTTTGCGGAGATCTTGACGGAGCAATGAAGAGAGCACGCAACGTTGCAGCAACTACCAATGCACAGAGATTCGGACTTTCAACACCTTGCGCAAAGACCGGAAAATGTATGGATTGCAAATCTCCCGACACTATATGCTGTCAGTTTCTGACTACTCGTTTTTCAAGACATGCAGACAGAATTCATGTTATTCTTGTGAATGATAATCTTGGATTCTGATGTGAAAGAAAAATATTTCTAAAAAATAATGTGTTGACAATGTATTGTCAGACAACTATACTTACAACTAATAATTTTCAGAAAGGAGCTGCGCAATGGAAAGATTTATTCTTGTCAAAAGATGCATGATGACAATGGATTCCGTGAATAAAATTTAGGGGACTGTTTTTCATATGCACGATGAGGACGAGATTATATACATGGCGTAGTCTAAGTTTATAACTTATTTGGATTATAAAGCCTCATCAAGAGAAAACTTGATGAGGCTTTTTTAGGTACCAGCCCTAACCTAAGAACCAGCCATGGGGACGGTTCTTTTGGCTGGTTTGCAGTTAATGAATGGGAGGAACACTATATGATAACAGATTCATTTGATAACAAATCAGAAGCAATAATAAATCCGATTCCAAATGAGAATCGCATAAAGGTTGATGCCTGTATAATCACTTTTTCCCATGCTATAGAAGAATTCGTGGTAAAAAAGTATGCACCTAAGGAGATAGCCGCTCTCTGGTGGGCGACAGGAAAAACTCCGGTATATCTCATAGAGAAAAATGGTCACAGGTTTGCTTTTTGCAAGACCTACGTTGGGGCGCCCATAACAGTTGGACTCATTGAGGACTCAACCATAGAGCTTGACTGCGATAAGTACATTTTATTCGGCGGAGCGGGCTGCCTTGATAAAGAGATTGCTCATGGCAAAGTAATGGTTCCCACGGAGGCCTACAGAGATGAGGGAACGTCATATCACTACGCACCACCGTCAGATTATATCGATATTAAGAATTCAGCGACTGTTGCTGAGTTCATGAAAGCAAACAAAATCCCTTATGTTCTTGGAAAGACCTGGACCACAGACGCTTTCTATCGCGAGACCAGAAACAATTTTGAAAAGCACAAAGCTGATGGCTGCATCTCTGTTGAAATGGAATCTGCTGCAGTTCAGGCGGTATGTGACTTCAGGGGTCTTGAACTCTATGCTTTCTTTACCAGCGGAGATCTGCTTGATGCTCCTGAGTGGGATGAGCGATGCAAGGATAGCAGAGATGGTGGTCAGCATGATGCTGGACATTTTGATATAGCGCTTGCGCTGGCGGACTGGGTGACACACTCTTGACGTTCTGTTACTTTCTGTGTGAGTCTATTTTGCGTATGCGAAGTAGACTCTTTTTATATCATAGGAAAATACGTCCTATTATGTAAAAATGCAGCACGAAGGAGTGATTTATATGTTACAGGTAAAAAACCTCACAATAACACACCGCAAGGACCTGCGGATCATACTGGAGAATTTCAGTATGGTGCTGAATGATGGGGACAAGGCGGTGATAATAGGAGAAGAGGGTAACGGCAAGTCCACTCTTATGAAATGGATATACGATCCGGAAATTGCTGAAGAATATACAGAGTGCGAAGGCGAAAGAATTATGGCCGGAGAGGTCCTTGGCTACCTTCCGCAGGAACTGCCGGAGGCGGATAAAGAGAAGACTTTGTATGAGTATTTTTCTGAGACGCAGCTGTTTTTTGACAAGAATCCTAAGGAACTTGCGCGAATGGCAGCAGAGTTTCAGGTGGCAACAGACTTTTTTTACAGCGACCAGAAAATGGGGAGCCTTTCAGGTGGTGAGAAGGTAAAGGCCCAGCTCATGCGGCTTTTAATGGATAATCCAACAGTGCTGCTTCTTGATGAGCCATCAAATGACATTGATATCAGCACGTTAGAGCTTATGGAGAAACTGATTAATAACTGGAAGCACATAGTTTTTTTCATATCCCATGACGAGACGCTGATCGAGAACACTGCAAATGTGGTAATCCATATTGAGCAGATCATGAGAAAGACAAAGAGCAGATACACAATCGTTAAGGACAATTACAAGAACTACTAAAAAGGGATCAATGATGTGATAAAACAAAGCTGTAACACTTCACTGACCCACAAAAGTAAGGTGTTGGAAAAAAATTAAAAAATTTTCCAACACTTTTTCTTTTACAAACGTTATATATACAGAAAGCGTTTTGAACTAAAACAAATCGTTGGAGGTCTATTATGGTAAATTTGTATCTGATTCAGCTTGCGCTTAGGAAAAAAACGCAGTTTCACTCGTGGTATCGCATCGAAAACATGTATAATTGTGAGTGTGGCGGATCGGCAGAAAAAAGAGCTGCGGGAGAACAATTAAGAAATATCTGGGGAATCTGATGATGGAGCAGGAAATCACTGACCTGTATAAACAACTAAATACTGAGCTGCTGAAATGGTGTTCCATCATGACTCAGGACGAGGACATGGCTAAGGAAATGGTTCAAGAAGGGTTCCTTCGGGCTATCGATCACTACGATGAGATTGAGGGGCTCAATTTCCACCAGAAAAGAGCCTGGCTCTACCGGACCATCAAAAATATTTTTATCGATACATTAAGAAAGCGAAAAAACGAATGTCTCCAGAGTGAGATGGCAGACGCTGACGAGATGTCATTGCAGCCGGGTTTCTATGACAGGTATTCAGAAAAAGAAATCCTGGAGGTACTTAAGACCATGAATGTGCTTGAGGCAAAAATACTGATACTCAGGCATGTGGAAGGCTTTTCTTCAAAACAGATAGGTGAAATGCTCAGTCTTCCTGCCGGTACAGTAAGAAGTAAGCTCCATGAGGCGAGAGCACATTTAAGAGAAATGCTCAAATAAATGTTTGAATAAATGAATGTATTTTGAAAGGGGAAAAAATGAAACTCAGAATCAACTGCCAAACGTGTGATGCAAGAAGGATCAATGAAGCCAATTATAAGGAGTTTTCCAGTATTCGAATTTATACAGAGGAACTGATCGTTGATGACAGAAGTAAGGAAATCCTCAACAGACTTCCTTTTAACATAAAAGCTGAGGAAGTAAGAAGTAAGGATATCAGCGAAGCTCCGGGAAACATGACTCAGACCATCAACGGAATATATGAGATTTCACCTGACTCAACTGTGGTTGAGGGCACTTCGATTTCTGTCAATGGAATGCTGAAGATTGCTCCGGGGTCTCAGGAGATTTTGAAAAAATACACCCGCATAACCGTAAACGGAATCATTCTTTGCCCTAAAAGTATCGCAGCTATGCTGCCTTTCCCGGGGCTTTCCATGAATGGAATGACCAAAGCCTATCCTGATGACTACGTTCTGATGGACAACCGCTACAAGCTGGATAAGTACTTCCCTGTGAGAGCGCCGAAGGACACAGGCTATTTCGCCGCTACTTTTATCTACGACAACGATCTTGAAACCGACTTTGAAAAGCTCGCGGAAAAGAATATAAGGTTCTCGACCGATAAGATTTACATCAGAAAGAGCCACCTTGAGAGTGCACTTCCTCTCTTTAATATTGAGGCGGAAATAGTGGAGATTCCTGATAACTGCAGGGTAATTGTCGAGGATGAAAATGAGATTGATGAGCAGTTTATAAACACCTATGGCACGAACTTGTATATCATAGGAGATGCCCATATTTCTGCAGATAATATGAATGCTCTTAACCGGATTGAAGCACTTGTTGTAGAGGGAGAACTGGTTACCAACGAGGAGTGCCTTCCAAAACTTAATGAGATCAGGGCATCTTATAATAAAATCGTAATAAGCAAGGGAGTCGTAATGGAGGATATGGCCATTGCGAATCTGGATCGTGCTACTATAGAGTCAGCAGCAAATGGAATCCTTGTAAGAGACTGCGCACTGGTTAAAATAGCCAAGGACATTCCTGCAGAGCTTATCAGGGAGAGGCTTAAGATAAGAGACTGCGCCAAGGTAACCTGCTCAGATGAGCAGAAAGGAGCGGTAAGTTCTGTTTCTTCAGACGTGGCTTTCATTGGAACAGATACAGTTAAGTCGCTGTTTACAAGTATCTTTGGAGGCGGAAACAACGTCGTGGAAGTAAACGAAAATCACACCGAGCCCTCGGCCTTTGAAGATGATACAAAATATATAAATGCGGAGTACTACGAGCTATGAACATAAAAGCAGTTATCTTTGACTTAGATGGAACCCTTACCGATACAGAGAAGTTTTACCAGACAGCCTGGCCACAGGCACTGGCTCACTTTGGCTACAAATGCGAGCCCTGGATGCCTCTTGAGCTTCGCTCACTTGGAAGACCTTATGCTCCCGAGAGATTCAAGGAGTGGTTTGGACAGGACTTTGATTACAATATGGTCAGGGAATACAGAAAGACCCTCGTGGCAGATATGCTAAAAGAGCAGGGGATTCCCCTTAAGCCCGGAGCAAAAGAAATTCTTGTGTGGCTTCGGGAACACGGGATTCTCACCTGCATTGCAACTGCCAACGACTACGAACGGACAAAAGGCTATCTGTTAAAGCTTGGCCTGTTTGATCACTTTGACAGGATAATCTGCTCAGATATGGTAAAACTAGGTAAACCTGCTCCTGACATCTATGCCTACGCCTGCGAACAGCTGCAGCTGCCACCAGATCAGACTTTTGCTGTTGAGGATTCTCCAAACGGAGTTACCAGCGCATATCTTGCAGGCTGTAACGTCATTATGGTTCCGGATCTCACAAGACCTGACGAAGAATTGGAAAAAAAGCTCTACGCCGTGGTGGATACACTTTTAGATATAAAGAATCTGTTTTGATAAAAAAGACCATGCTTTCAGTTTTGGGATAATGCTGAAAACATGGTCAATATTTTAGTTCTTTTTCTCTGCCTCCATAGCAGCCTGAAGCTCTCCGGAGTTGTAGCGCTCGATGATGCTGTTGATACGCTCAACAGGATTGAGGAGATCGCTGATGGATGCGTCGTGGTTCAGAGTGTCGATGAGGTAAGCGATGTACTTACTCATATCGCAGCTGATATACCATTCGCGTGATAACAGCTCCGGACTCTGATAAACCAGATTGGTTGTAAGGATTCTGTCGATGATGCCTTCCTTGTAGGCCTCATCAAACTTCTCAAGACCGCTGGTAAACAATCCAAAGGTCGAGAAAGCGTAGATTCTGTCAGCCTTGCGGGCCTTGAGAGCTCTTGCTACATCCAGCATGCTCTCGCCGGAAGAAATCATGTCATCTACGATGATAACTGCCTTGCCTTCAACGCTGCTACCAAGGAACTCGTGAGAAACGATAGGGTTGCGGCCGTCCACAACCTGTGTGTAGTCACGTCTCTTGTAGAACATACCTACATCGAGGCCAAGTACGCTGGCAAGATATATTGCACGGCTCATTCCGCCCTCATCAGGGGAGATGACCATCATGTTATCTGAGTCAATCTTAAGGTCCCAGACATTGCGAAGAAGAGCCTTTATGAACTGATAAGTAGTACGAACGGTTTCAAAACCATTCAAAGGAATAGCATTCTGCACTCTTGGATCATGTGCATCAAAGGTGATGATATTATCTACACCCATGTTCACAAGCTCCTGAAGAGCGATAGCGCAGTCGAGAGACTCACGGGAGCTTCTCTTGTGCTGTCTTGACTCGTAGAGGAAAGGCATGATGACCGTGATCCTACGGGCCTTACCGCCTACAGCGGCTATGATTCTCTTTAAATCCTGATAATGATCATCAGGAGACATATGATTTTCCTGACCAAATAAAGAATAGGTCTGAGAGTAATTACAAACATCCACAAGCAGGAACAAGTCGTCGCCGCGGACAGAAGCCTTGATAACACCCTTTGCCTCACCTGTACCAAATCTTGGAACTTCGGCATCGAGGATATAGGATGGCCTCTCATAGCCCGTAAATGCTAGGCTGCCCTTGTGTTCGTTTTCTCTTTCTGCTCTCCACTTTACGAGATAGTAATCCACTTTCTCGGCGAGGGGTCTTACACCCTTAAGGGGGATGATACCCAGTGAACCGACAGGAATGGTCTCGAGATTACGTTTCTCTTCTCTTCTTGGCATTACTGAAAATCCTCACTTTCTTTTTGGGCAATTTTCTTTATTTTTCTGATATCCTGACCTGACAACTTAAGCAGCTTGAAATTGCTGGTGATCCTTGAAAAAATACGATCTGAATACCTGCCCTGTAATTCCTCCAGAGAAAGATTGGTGGTAATGATGGTGCTCTTTTTCCTGAGGTCACGTTCGTTGAGACAGGAGAATAGCTCTGTTGCAACGAAATTGTTTGTGATCTCGGTTCCGAGGTCATCGATCACCAGAAGATCGCAGCCGTAAATGTCATCATAGACACTCTGGCGATCCTGATTCTTCTGAGAATTAAAGGAAGCATCAGCCAGCAGCTGAAACAGTCCCTTTGAACTGAAGTATATCACCGAGCAGCCCTTTTTAAGGAGCTCATTGGCGATACAAACAGACAGGAATGATTTGCCAGTACCCACTGTACCATAAATAAATAAGTTTTGGTAGTCGGAGCGGTAATTATTTATAAAATCTTCAGCAGCTTTCTTTGCCCCAAGAAAGCGCTTAAGATCCTCTCCCTGATAGTATTTATCTGTTAAAATTTTGAAATTGGCACTTTTTGCAAGAGCCTTCAAATTGGATCTGTCATAGAGAACATCAATGATCTTCTGCTTAAAGCAGTGACATTTTTCATTGCCGATATAACCTGTGTCCTTGCAGTCGGGACAGGTATATCCCATATCGAGAAAATCAGCAGAAAACTGGGCTTCAGTCAAAAGAATGCGCTTTTGTCTGGCCAGCTCCGCCAGCTGGTTTTTAAGAATATTTCGATCGAGCTTTTCTCCGGAGAGGAGCCTTTTGGCAAAGGCTACACTGGCACTGGCCGTCTGGTCCTCCAGGTCCTTGTATCCGGGAACATTCTCATATACATAACGCTGACGTTCCTCGAGTTCAAATCTGTGAAGAGAACGCCTTTCCTCATATTCATGCATGATCGCATCGTATTGAGCGTTTGTAAGAGCCATGCGAAAAGTCCTCCAATAGAAAGTAATCGGTAAATCCTGTATTCATAATCATAGCCCTGTACGTGTATCAGGGAAGGCAACATTGCCACCGCTAAGCCAAAGTACAGGGCCAGGTGTTTGTCTCTTTATACGATTCCCCAATCGCCAAAGAGAAGGTCGTGCATTGGCATCTGCCGAGTATGTCGACAGACAGCCAAATCATTAGTTGTCCAGAAGCTTTTTCTCAAGCTCTGCAAAATCATAAGTGTTCTGCTCGAACTGATTAAAACGGTTCTGAACTCCGCCAAGGCGAATAGATGATTCGCCAGAACGAACTTTATTATCGATGGAATTAGAAGCCTTAGATCTCTTTTGTTTGAGATCGGCGGTAAAATTAGCATCCAGTCTGGCAATATCCTCCTTAGTTGCTACTTTACTCTCATGCCAGTTTTTCAGAATGCCGTCGCAGTATCTGAAACGGTATTTCTGAGTCGCCAAAACAGTACGTTCGCAGGCTTCTAAGATAATCTCCATCGTAAATCCCAACTCCCCGCGCCATTTCTTGATATAGGATACTTCCTTATCAGTGGGATTGTTTTCCATACCTAGTGCGTTCATGATAGTGAGAATGTCACTGTCATGCTTGTAGTTCTCCGCCCGGGCCTGCTTTGGTGACGTGATGCCTTTCTGATTCCAGTTAATGGCAACCTTTTCCATATAACGGAAATCAGTTTTATGATTATCGACGCAGTACTGCATCAGATAGTCCAAAAGCTCATCAGTAAACTTAAGCTCATCATGTATATAGTAAATTGTTGAAATCTCAGTTGGATTAAGGGTTCTTCCAAAATACTGCTCAGCTATAAATAGAATTCCGCGGCCCTCAGACTGCTTAAAGGATCTGAGCATTGCCACTGAATAGTTGGGCTTTTCTGCAACTGTCTCGGGTTCAAGAACTGTTGTCGGTCCTGATAACGGATCTGTCATATTATTCTGAGCAGATCTGACAGTATTCACCGGTGGAAGAGCTCTGAGTACTGTATCGTCCTTGCGTCTTCCGAGATCACGCTGGGACTTGATGTCCTCCATATGGATTCCGGTAAGATTCTGGTGGGCATCGTACTCAAGGCCTATAAGACCTTTTTTCTCCCAATACTTTAAGGAACGAATTACGTCCTTCTCTGTATGATTAAATTTATCTGCCAGGGCAGAAACACTGGTGGAAAGATTCGCGCTCATCATACGCAGCAGATAGAGATAGATCTTTATCTGTGCATCGTTTGCATCCTGCATGTATTCATCAATGAAGATGTTGGAAACATTCGTAGAATCCTCCCCAAAAGAATGACTGATTGAAACTCGCCCCATCATAACACATATCACCTACTTCACAAATTATCCGAGAATTATAGCATCCAACCATAGGATCGCCATATGTCCTTCGGAACAATTCAGATTATAGCATGCACATTTTTAATATGATATGGACAAAAGTAACGAAGAAATGCAGGGCAGACCTGAAGTTTCCAAATCCACCGTTTTTTGTGGACAATGTGGATAACGTGGATTATTTATTTATAAACAAATTATAAACAGCCATCCAAGCGGCTGAACTCAGGATTGAGTTTAGCCACAAAAGATGACTGTTATCCACAATAAACATTTGAAATTTGGCCGGTAAATTTGGTGGAAAAGTGGAAAAGTATTACCTTCCAAGGAGCTCATCGCCGATTTTTACTACATCTCCGGCTCCCATGGTTATCAACAAATCTCCCTTAGTGCAATTTTGCAAAAGAAATTTTTCTATTTCATTAAAGTTTGACAGAGTTGGA
>JAEEGL016227858.1_pt1 | contig 16566 bp, 13 predicted proteins | sample 9134231 | NCBI WGS metagenome assembly JAEEGL01 (sample SAMN16246548, study PRJNA631951) | gut metagenome | biome: gut microbiome; feature: rumen; material: fiber-attached | host: Bos | place: Iran: Karaj | collected 2018-10
AATTAATTGATAGATGGTTAATTTCTAAATTAAATAAATTAATCAAAGGAGTAAAAGAAGCTTACGCTGAATATGATTTAAATAAAGCTGCTAAGTTAATAGTTCCATTCTTAAATGATGATTTATCAAACTGGTATATTAGAAGTAATAGACGTAGATTCTGGGATTCAGAATTAACAGAATCTAAAAAAGCAGTTTACTTAACAACTTATGAAGTACTTGTAGCCTTAGCAAAAATCTGTGCTCCAATGACTCCATTTATGACAGAAGAAATCTATCAAAAATTAACCGGAGAAAAATCTGTTCATTTAGCAGATTTCCCACAAGTAGACGAATCTCTAATTGATGAAGCAACAGAAGAGAGAATGGATTTAGTAAGAGATGTTTGTTCTTTAGGAAGATTTGCTCGTGAAGAAGTAAATATTAAAGTACGTCAACCAATTCAAAGTTTAATTCTACCAAAAGCAGATAAAAAGATTATTGGAGATCTATTACCAGTTATCAAAGAAGAATTAAATGTTAAAGATGTAGAATTTAAAGAAGATATGAGTGAATACTTAGAGTATGTAGTTAAACCTAATTTCCAAGTATTAGGAAAAGAATTAGGACCTAAGATGAAAGAACTACAAACTATCATTGCTTCCTTAAAAACAAACGATATTACAAAGATTACAGAAGATGGATTAACGGTTAAGTTAGCTGGAGAAGACTTTGTATTAAATAATGATAATACATTAGTATCTATCAAACAAAAAGAAGGTTATGCTTCAACATCTAATAATAGAACAATCGTTGTTTTAGATACAGAATTAACAGAAGAATTAATTCTAGAAGGATTAGCTCGTGAATTTGTACGTAAAGTACAATCTCTACGTAAAGATGCTGACTTTGTTATTACAGATCATATTAATGTTTACTATAATGGTTCTGACAAGATTGAGAAGATGTTTGAATTATATAAAGACTATGTAATGGGTGAAGTATTAGGAGATAAACTAGAAAAGGATACGAAACTTAAAGAGAAATATGATTTAAATGATGAAGAAGTATACATTAAAGTAGAAAAAGTAAAATAACAAAGGGGAAACTATTTAGTTTCCTTTTTCTTTGGTTTGTTGTAAAATAAGAATAGGGTGAAACATATGAAATTAGATATCGAAAAATTAAAAGAAATCTATGGAGAAAACATCGTAGTAGATATTCATGAAAACATGGATTCTTTAGTAGAAAATATGAATTGTTTGATTTCTTATGGTTTTGAAGATCCTTACGATATCGTAGAGACCAACCCTTATTTATTTTTAGTACTACCAGAAACATTTCAAGAAAAAATGGAAAAATTAATACAAAAATTAGGAGTAGAATTTGTAGAAAAATTATCAGAAGATATGTCCTTATGGAGTGAAATAGATGATTAAACCAAATGACTTAAAACTTGTATTAGAAAAGTATGGATTAACATTTACGAAAAAAAGAAGAGAACATTTAGAAAAATATGCTTCTCTAGAAGAAATGACAAAAATACTAGATTATTTAATAAAAGAAATAAATATTAGTCCATCCAATATCGAAAAATGTCCAAGTGTTTTATACTTGAACTGTTTTTCCGTTGAAGAAAATTATCAGTTTTTAAAGAATTGTTCTATCTATAACTATAATGTAGATACATGTCTTCATATTTTATCAACAGACCCACAAGAATTAAAAGAAACATATGAATATGTTAAAGACAATTATGGACTTGATTGTATGAATAAAAACACTTCTATTTTAAGAGTATCGGTATCTAGAATTCAAGAAATAGAAAAAGAATTAGGAGATGTTTTAGATAAGGAAACAATAATAAGTGCCGCAACAAGTCAACATGAAATACAAGAACTAAAAGAAATTGTTCATGTTTGTATGTATTATAAAGTACCAATCACAGGAACAGTCTTTAAACAATCTGCTTCTGAAATAGAAAAAATTATTAAAACTTGTCATAGTAGAGGAATCAAGATAACAGGAAGTGTATTTCATAGAACATCTTCTGAAATAGAATCATTAAGTACAATATGTAGAAACCATCAAATAGAACTAGAAAATAGTATGTTTGCTTGTCCAATAGATAAGTTTGAAGAATTATTAGAGATTTGTGAAAAATATCATATCGATAAAGTAGGAGTTATCTTTAGAACAGATTCAAAACGTTTAGAAGAAATATTAGAAATCTGTGAAGAATATGATTTAGAAGTAACACCAACTATGTTTAATGCATCTCCAGAAGAAATGAGAAAAATCATAGAAATTTGTAATAGAAATCAAGTGGAAATTGTAGACTCTATGTTTCATAAAACCCCAGAAGAAGTAGAAAAGACAATCGCTTTATGTCGTAAGAATAAAATGAAAAAAATAGGGGGAAGTCTATTCAAAAGAAGTACAGAAGAAGTCTCTAAAGTTATGGAGATTTGTGACAAATATAAAATTAAAAAAACAGGTATTATTTTTTATCGTACAGCAGAAGAAGTAGAAGAAATTATACAAATTTGTATGGCAAAAAATATTCATTTAGATGCTAGTATGTTTCATAGAACTCCAAAAGAAATTCTAGAGATTATTTCTGTTTGTGAAAAAAGAAGAATCCCAATTACCGGTGGAGTATTCTATGCTGATCCAGAACAATTAGATGCTATTGTTACAGTCTTAAAAAGAAATAATATTCCTTTTACCACAACAGCTTTAAATAGAACGAAAGAAGAAATAGATAATATCATTGTTATTTGTCATGGAAATGGAGTAGAAGTAAGTAGTAATGTTTTCTTAAGAACTCCAGAAGAAGTTAGTAAAATCATTCGTTTATGTAAAAGAGAACATTATCCAATTACTGGATCTTTCTTCCAAAGAAGTTCTGAGGATTTAGAAAAGTTTATTGAATTTGCACATGAATGTAATGGAAAAGTAACACCATCTATGTTATCTACTAATGTAGAGAATTTAAAAGAGATACAAGAAGTATGTAATCGATTAGGAGTACCTGTTCAAGAATCTATGTATAAACGTTCTTCTGAAGAAGTAGAAGATATTATTCTTTTCTGTCAAACAAGACAAATACCAATTACTGGAAGTACTTTTAGAAAGAACGCAGAAGAGTTTAAAGAAATTGTAAAAATATGTTTAGAATATGGAATAGAACCAAAAGGAGAAGTCTTTAAAAGAGATGCAGATGAGGTTAAAAAGATTATTGAAATCTATCAAAAATATTTAAATACTTTACCAACTCCAAACAGTTTTAATAAAAGACCAAATGAAGTAGAAGAATTAATTAAACTTTGTTTAACATATAATATTCCAATCACAGGAACAGTATTTCAAAAACATCCAAAGGAAATGGAAAATACCATTGAATTTGTAAGAAAAGAATATGGAGAAGAATACTTATTACCACCAATTCTTGTCTGTGACAAAGAGCATATTCAAAGAGTATTTGCTTATCTAAGAGGAAAAAGATGCTTAGAAATCATTAAAACTTCTCCAGGAATTCTACGTTTAACATTCAATGAAATTGTAGAAAGAGAAGCTATTATCAAAGCACTAGATCAAGAATTTGTTGTTGGAAATCGCTTTAATTCAATCTTTGGATTATCTAGAAAAAATTTTCTAGAAAAGAAAAAAGAAATTATGGAAGGAATGGTAAAATGAGAGATCCAGAATTTATTCTTTTAAGAAATCGTTTTGCATTAGCAGTAGGAATTTGTATCATATTACTTGTTCCTCTTTTCTTATTTTTATTTAATAAATTAAATCAAGATGATTCTAAAACCATTCAAGAAATCAAAAAAGGAGAAACCTTTTTTATACTAATAACTAATAAAGAAACACCAACCTCTTATAAGAGAGCAGTAAAAAGAAGTGGATTAAAATATGAATTTCTAGATAGTAACAATAATTCGAATTATAATTCTTTACTAAGAACATTAGATGTTCCAAAGACAGATATCATTCCACCAGCAATTCTATATATTCAAAAAGGACAATTAAGATCCACATTAAATATTCAAAGGGAAGAAGAAATATCAGAATTTATAGACAATTTTAAAGGAGGAATAGAATGAAAAAAGTAGTTGCATTAGTAACTGGAGGAAACAGAGGAATTGGTGCAAGCTGTGTAGAAGAATTTGCGAAATCTGGAGTAAACGTAGTAATCAATTATTGTCATCATAAAGAAGAAGCTGAAAAATTTGCCTCATACATAGAAGAAACTTATCATGTAGAAACATTAGTCATAAAATGTGATGTTTCAGATGGAGAAGAAGTAGAGAAAATGGTAAATACCATTGTAGATACTTTTGGAGGAATTGATATCTTAGTAAATAATGCAGGTATCTCAAGAGATAGTTTGTTATTAGATAAAAATGAAAAAGAATTTAAAAGAATTTTAGATGTTAACTTATTAGGTACTTATCTATGCAGTAAATATGTAGGACGTATCATGTTAAATCAGAAAAAAGGAAAAATTATTAATATTTCCTCAACCAATGCCTTAGATACTTTCTATCCGGAAAGTTGTGATTATGATGCTTCAAAAGCAGGAGTTATTTCACTAACACATAATCTAGCAAGAGAATTTGCTCCTTTTATACAAGTAAATTGTGTATGTCCAGGATGGGTAAAAACATCCATGAATAAAAATCTTAGTGTAGAGCAAATGAATGAAGAAAAGAAAAAAATATTATTAGGTAGATTTGGAGAACCAGAAGAGATTGCCAAAGTTGTTCATTTCTTATCTAGTAATAAAGCAAGTTATATAAATGATTCCATTATTCGTGTAGATGGTGGAAAATATAACGCATAAGAGGTATAATAAGAAACCGATTGGAGGAATCAACATGTATAATGCCTTAGGAATTAGCGAAAAGACACAAGCGTTAATCAAACAATGTGAAGAAGATTGCAAAGAAGAATTAGAGAAGATTGATGAAGCATGTGATTATAATAGTTTAAAAGTATTATCTAGTTTTCATAAGAACAGAGTAACAGAATCTTGCTTTAACGCAACAACAGGATATGGTTACAATGATTTGGGAAGAGAAACAATAGAAAATATTTTTAAAGATGTTTTAGGAACAGAAGATGCACTTGTAAGAAGTCAATTTATTTCAGGATCTCATGCTTTAACAGTATGTTTCTTTGCTCTTTTACGTCCAGGAGATTTGCTATTAAGTATTAGTGGAAAACCATATGATACTTTAGATGAAGTAATTGGTATTAAAGATAATAATAGTTCTCTAAAAAGTTTTGGAGTAAAGTATGATCAAATTGATTTAGTAAATGATGATTTTGATTATGAAAAAATAAAAGATTATATCAGTACTCATAAAGTAAAAGTAGTAGAAATTCAAAGAAGCAAAGGATATTCTACAAGAAAAAGTTTATCTTTAGAAAAACTTGGAAAAGTAATTAAAGACATTAAAGAGATTGATAATGATGTTATCATAATGGTAGATAATTGCTACTGTGAATTTGTCTCTTCTTCTGAACCAACTTCAGTAGGAGCAGATGTTATCGTTGGATCTTTAATTAAGAACTTAGGAGGAGGAATTGCTCCTAATGGTGCCTATATTGCAGGACGTCATGATTTAATAGAATTATGTGCAGAACGACTAACACTTCCAGGAGAGGGAAGAGAAGTTGGACCAACCTTAGGAATAAATAAACAAATTCTTCAAGGAATCTATATGGCACCTAGCGTAGTAGCAGCTTCCCTAAAAACAGCCATACTAACAAGTAGAGTTTTAGAAGTATTAGGCTATGAAGTAGAACCAAAATATCAAGATGAAAGAGTAGATATTGTTCAAAATATTACATTCCATGATCCAAATAAATTAATAGAGTTTACAAGAGGAATTCAGGAAGGGTCCGCAATAGACTCTAACGCCGTTGTAGAAGCATGGGATATGCCAGGATATAGTGATAAAGTAGTTATGGCAAGTGGTTCTTTTACGCAAGGCTCTTCTATAGAATTATCTTGTGATGGACCAATTAGAGAACCATATGTAGCTTATATGCAAGGATCTTTAACGTATCCATATGGAAAATTAGGACTAATGAAAGCAGTAGAAAAGATAATCAATCAATAAAAGTACTTGAAAAACAAGTACTTTTGTTGTATAATCTTATTTGTCAGCTGAAATGTCTGCGTAGCTCAGCTGGATAGAGCAATCGCCTTCTAAGCGATCGGTCAGGCGTTCGAGTCGCCTCGCGGACACCACTGAATAGTAAGTCGTTGATTCATTCAACGATTTTTCTTTTGGAAAAGACTTGTATAAAGACCTCTTTTTATAATATAATTTAATTGATAATAGGGAAGGAGGCGCTTTATGAAAAAGAAGTTATTATATCTAATATTCTTATCATTTATCATGATAATTCCATTTCATGTAAAAGCAAGTGAATCCATTCCTTTAAGAACCATTATTGAAAATACCAATAATCCAATTAATACAACAATTACTTATGAATTACAAAATTATGTAGAAAATCCTCCAGGAGCAGAAAATGTTCCATATACCATCATTGCAGATTTTAATGGAGTAGAAGTAGTAGATGGAAAACTAGAAAAAGAAGTACTCATTGATTTTACCAATACTACTTTTCCACAAGCAGGAACTTATCGTTATGGATTATCTCAAACAGAAATCAGTAACAATACAGTGGTTCCATCAAACTTACATTATGAAATATTTGTAACCGTAACAAACGTAAATGGAACACTAGTAAAAGATGTTGATCAACTCGCAATGAATTTTGAAGAATATGGTAAAGAAGATATTGAATATCTAAATACTACGATGTTAACTTCTATTTCAATTGAAAATAGAATTGATGGGGAAATGAAAGAATTAGATAGAAGTACATTTTTTCGTTATCAAATAACAATCAATGGACCAATAGGAGATCATTATCATATTATTGGACAAGATGAAGAAGTAATTTTTGATGGAAAATTAGTAGAAACAACAAATGAATATGTCGTAAAAGCATCTGATGAAAACTACGTGTATGTTTATTTAAAAGACAATCAAAGAATTACGATTGGGACAAATCCAAATGGTTATGGAGAAATACCAGTATCCATTCGTTATAAAGTAAAGAAAGATTCTGGAGATAAATGGCTTACTAAGATTAATGGACAAGATACCAAAGAAAGATCCTTTACGACCAGTAATGATGATAATCGAGTTATCATCGTAAATAAAAGAGATTATGATAGTGCTGTTACAGGATTGTTCTATAATGTACTTCCATATGTTTTATTAATTGGAATGACAGTATTATCAATATTCCTAATAAAAACAAAGTTTAAAAAGAAAAAAATGTAAATCTTTACATTTTTTTTATTATCCAAAAAGTAAGGCTAAGAAAAACATGATATACTTATTATGGAAGAAAGGAAGGATTGTTATGCAAAATATAAGTGTAATGCTTTTTTTAAGTATCATACCAATTATTTTGATATTACTTTTTGTTTATCATAAAGATAAGAAAAAAGAACCAATCTTTCTATTACTAGTATTATTCTGTTTAGGAATAGTTTCTTGTTTCTTAGTATTAAAAGCATCAGATCTATTAAAACTGATATTTCCATTTATGAATATGTCAACCAAAGAAATGGATTTAATAAATGTAATATTATATTCCTTTATTGGAGTAGCCTTAGTAGAAGAGCTATGTAAATGGATTATGGTATTTACAGTAGGATATCATAATAAAGAATTTGAAGAAATATATGATATATTAGTTTACGCAGTATTCGTAGCATTAGGTTTTGCGTTCTATGAAAACATCGCTTATGTCTTCTACTTAGGAAATGTAAAAACTGCTTTTTTAAGAGCAATTTCAGCTGTACCAGGACATGCTTGTTATGCAATCTCTATGGGATATTACTTAAGTATTGCAAAACAATGTAGTTTTAAAAAGAGAAAAGATTTAGAAAGAAATAATATCATCTTAAGTATCTTAATCCCAACAGTATTTCATGGAGTTTATGATTTCTGTTTAATGTTAGGATATAAAGCATTTATTTATGTATTTATAGTATTTGTAATCTATTTATATTTTGTAACGATTAAGAAACTGAAAGAATTAGCAGGAACGAATCAAGAAATCAAAAAAGAAAAACAATTTTGTCCAAAATGTGGACATAAAATAGAAAGCAATAAATTTTGTAATCATTGCGGGACAAGAGTTTAAAACTTGTCTTTTTTTTTCACTCTCAGTATAATGATAATAGGTGATAAAATGAAAGTATTATTATATACAGAAGGAGAAAAATTATTCTCTAAAAGTGGTTTAGGAAAAGCCATTAAACATCAAATGAGAGCACTTGATTATGAAAATGTGGAATATACAACCAATGTAAAAGATGACTATGATATTGTTCATATCAATTGGTATGGATTAAAGTCTGTTCATCTAGCAAAAAAAGCTCATAAGTTAGGAAAGAAAGTAGTATATCATGCCCATTCCACAGAAGAAGATTTTAAAAATGGATTTATTTTTTCAAAACAAATAGCTCCTTTATTTAAAAAATGGATCATAAAATGTTATTCTCTAGGAGATGTCATTATTACTCCAACACCATATTCAAAAAGATTACTAGAAGGATATGGTATTACAAAACCAATCTATGCTTTATCAAATGGAATTGAATTAGATAAATTTAAAAGAAATGAAGAATTAAGAAAAAGCTTTAGAGAAAGATATCAAGTAAAAGAAAATGAAAAAGTTATTATTGGAGTAGGTCTATATATTGAAAGAAAAGGAATAGTAGATTTTGTAGAATTAGCGCGTCGTCTACCAGATTATCGTTTCATTTGGTTTGGATATAGTCCATTATCTGCTGCGACAAAAGAAGTAAGAGATGCTGTAAATACAAAACTAGATAATTTATTCTTTGCTGGATATGTGGAACAAAAATATATTGTAGAAGCTATGAATGGTTGTGATCTATATTTGTTCCCAACATTTGAAGAAACAGAAGGAATTCCAATTATAGAAGCATGTGCTTGCAAAACACCAGCTTTAATTAGAGATATTCCAGTATTTGAAGATTGGCTAGAAGATGGAGTAAACGTTTATAAAGCAAAGAATATTGATGAATTTGAAGAAAAAATCAAAAAGATTTTAAAGAAAGAATTACCAGATTTAGGAGAAGAAGCCTATAAGGTTGCATTAGACAGAGATATCTGTAAAGTTGGAAAAGAATTACACGATATTTACAAAAAATTACTAGCGCCTATTGACAAATAGGAAATAATTGATATAATGAATTTACAAACTAGCATAAAGTAGGATGAAGAATTTATATTTCAAATTCTTGATTTCTACATACATGTGGATAGCTATATTATGAAGAAATCATTTTTATATTTTTTATTATAATTATGAAATTGATGTTTCAAATTATAATATTTCGATTTCTAGTCATAATATCTTCCGTTAAGCATGATTTAGAAATTTTGGATTTTATTTTTCCTTCTGCTTTTTTAACAGTAACAAATAATTATCAGAGCTAGTTTTTGTAATTATTTTAGAGAAAGAAAACTCTAGAATGACATTTGGTCCAGATTGAGAGCCTTGATTGGTTCTCTCTGGACGGGAAACTCGGATTTTATATCTTAAGCCCAATTCCAATATATGTTTTCATGTTAATCGGAGAAATTGAGATTAATCATAAAACGATTCATTCGCTATTGGAAAAATAATTATAGGGGAAGGTAAACCCCGGATAATGATAATGGCCCACATAAACAACGATTTATGGAAAGCCTACTGAAAAACCGGTAATAGTACGTAATATTATCACAAAATATAAGAAGTGTATATTTTTAAAATGTGACTTTTCGTTGGAATCACATTTTTTTTGTGAAAAAAAAGGAACCATTAAAGGTTCTTTTTATTTGTATTTATAAACTCTATCTTTTTTTACCGATATATTTAATAAGATTCCAACTAATAACATGTAAGATAATAAACTACTTCCTCCATAAGAAACAAAAGGAAGGGTAATACCAGTTATTGGTAATAAACCAACAGTCATACCAATATTTTGTATTTGTTGAAAGACGAGCATACCAAGTATTCCAGATATGATAAATTGATTAATATCTTCTATTTTCTTTTTCGATAAAAGAATAATTTGAATATCTAAATAAATAATAATACCAATTAAAATAAGCACTCCAACAAATCCAAAGTTTGATGCGAATACAGCAAATATAAAATCAGTAGAAGACTCTGGAAAATAAATTGGAGTTTGATTATAACCATGACCAAATAATCCGGCAGATCCAATTGCTGCCATAGCATTTTCTAGTTGTAGTCCAGATCCTTGACTCCAACTAAAGATTCTCTCTAATCGATAAAAAATAGAAGAACCAAAAATAGTTATAAACAAATTCTGTTGATAAAAATATAAGTATAAGAATCCAGCTATCATGATAAGCATAAGGCTGCATCCTCCAACAAACCAACGAAAACGAATACCACTAGTAAATATCATAGAAATATAAATAACCAAATAAATAATAACGGCACCAGTATCCGGTTGTAAGAAAGTAAGAATAGATGGAATAAATACAATTATCAATGTTTTTAATAAGAAAACAAATTCTTGTTTTAAAGTAGGATTATCATAATCACTTCTAAAATTATGAATCATAGTTGCTAGAGCTAACATTAAAAAGATTTTCATAAATTCAGATGGTTGAAAACTACCAATCCCAGGAATCGTAAACCAACATCTACTGTTGTTAATAGGAGTACCAAAAAATAACAATAAAATTAGTAGTAGAACTCCAACGATATATAAAATCCAAGTTTGTTGAAACAAATACTCATTTTTCAAATGAATCAGTATTCCAACTAAGATCCATCCGATTCCATACCAGATAGCTTGTTTTAAAGCTAAATTTCCTAAACTAGCAGAGGTATATGTTAAAGCACTACTAATTGTGATAACACTTATGATAGATAAAAGAATAATAGGAATTAAAATATGATAATTAATTTTAAACTTCATAAGAAACCTCCTTGAATTAATTATAGCAAGAATTGTAAAGAAGAAGTAAATATTTATAAAGAAATTGAATGATTATTAAAAATTTTATATAATAATGATAAAGATAGGTGACTGCAATGGGATTTATGAACTGGTTAACCGGTCGAGATTCCAAAGAATCAGATTTGTATGTTGACTTTGATAAAGTTGAGTCTGTCACAACAAGGTTAAAAGAAATTAGTACATCTTCTGTTTCTGAGGGATTTCAAAGTATAACCAATGCCCTAGAGAAATTAAATAGTACACCAGGAATGGATTTAATTGGAGGAGCAAATCCATCTTTTTCCGTTGCAGAAGTATTTGAAAGTATCTCATCAGAGATAGAACAAATTAATACAAGTATTCAAACAAAAGCAGATGATGCAAAAGTTTATAGTGAAGCATCCGATCTAGAAAGAGTTGGTTCTTCCGCAGCAATGATTTTAGCAAAAGCGGGAGAAGGTTTCTTATCTGTTTTTGAAGATATAGGAGATGGAGTAGTATCCGTAGTAGGATGGTTAGCTCCAAAAGATAGTGGTTTAGAAAAAGCATGTGAAGAATTTGTAAAAAGAGATATTGCTCACGATACTTTCAACTTTTACTATGATAGTGAATTTGCAAAGAAATCAGCTATCACAGAAGATAGTTTTATCTCTAAAGCTGCTAAATTTGGTGGTCAGATGGGTGGGTTCATCCTATTGGGAGCTGGAATATCAAAAGCAACCAAAGTATTTGCAGCATCTACAAATCCATTATTACAATCCACAGCTCAGTTTGCATCTTCCTTAAAGAAGATAGGAACAGCAGAAGCTGCTCTAATGGGAATGGGAACTGGAACAGAAGAAGCCCTACAAAAAGGAAAGACAATGGATCAAGCAGCTCTAAAAGGTTTAGGAAGAGCAGCCATTCAAGGAGCAATTGCATGGGGAATTGGTACCTTAGCAGAAAAAGCAGCTTTAAAGAAAACCAAAGCATCGGAAGTTTTCCAAGAACAAGGAGACGATACTCTTAGAGCGGCAGCTAGTGAACAAGGCGATGATACTCTAAGAGCGTTTTCAGATCAAATAGATGATGAAGCAACAACTCTTAGTAATTCAAGAAAGGTGTTTACATCAGATCCAAATGCTCCATCTTATAGAGGAACAGATTTAAGAGATGGAACAATATACATATCAGAAAATGGAGAAACGTATTATTTAAGTGGTCAAGTAAAATCACCAATCACTGGACAACCGGAAGGTGCAGTCAAACACATTGCACAAGATATTAAAAATTCTACAGAATCAGTTTATAATAATGACGCTGTTAGAAGATTATTAGAAGAAGCAGATCAGATTTCCCCAGGAAGTTTTACAAAAGATATATCGAATTTAAATGGAAATCCTGTTCTTAGTGCTGGAAAGAAAGGTAGCTGGCAAGATACAATTGATAGAGCCTATGATTTGATAAGAAGTACAAAAGGAGAACAAGCTTTATCACAGTATGATGATGACCTAATAGTAAGAATGATCAAACCAGGAAAAGTTCAAGAACTTGCAGCTCAGAGTGGATTAGAAATCCCATCTAATTTAGCAGGAAAAACAGGTGCACTTACATCAGAAGAAGTAAGACAAGTGGAACAATTTGCATCAGATGCCTCTCATAAAATATATGGACAAGTAATTGAAAACTATGAACGTGGAATTATTTTAGTAGATGGTAAAACTACACAAGTAGCAGGAGATTTAACCGGAATACCAGTAAGAATAAACGGAGCAGCAGAAGGAGCTAGACCTTATGTAGTAGAAATACTAACAAGGCCTCCACATGGAGCAACAGAAAATGCTGCTACTGTAATAAAACATATGGTATATAAATCAGATAAAGCTTTTGTTCAAGGAATATCAGTCGATGATGCAGTGTTAAATCAAGCTGAAAGAGCAATAAACATTAGTGTTCAAGGAAAAGGCTCTCAAAGATTTGTGGAAAACATTATTTCATCAACTCCAAGTGGTGGAGAAACAACTAGTCAATTTGTTAGAAGGTTTACCGATGGAATGATTGATCATATTACAAATCCAGCAGGAGAACTTTATATAGCAGATTCACATTATCAGCAATCTGCGATACAATATATAGAAGAGAAGATATTAGGAGCAACAGCTGATCAAAGCATCATTCAGAAAATATTATCATTCTTAACATAAAGGAGGAAATAAAATGGAAAAAACAAAACCAATTGTTGATTTTTCAACAGACAATTCACTTTTTCAAATCCTAAATGATGGTTATGAACAAGAATGCGCAACCTATAATTATGGAGCAGCCGGAATAGGAGATTTGGATATCTATGTCAGTTTAATTGGATCTTATTTAAAATCAATAGATTGTGCATACTGTAACAATTTAGTTGAAATGGATATGCATTTAGAAGAACCAGAAGAACTAGAATTAAAAGAAGATCAATTTACTCATTTTACTCCTCCAGAAACAGAAGAAGAAAACTTCTGCGGAAGCTTCCAAATAGCATTCACTCAAAAGGAAATGGATATTGTTTTTGCCCATGATAAAAAACCAACAAAGTTTTCTAGAAACGGTAGATTAGAATTCTATTCCAATGATGAAAATGAATTATTATATATAAGAGTTAAAGATCTTACAGAAGAAGAATATCAAAAACTATTATCTGAAAAAAAAAAGAATGAATCAAAAGTAAAAACCGTTAGTTTAAAATCTATCGAAGAAAAAGAAGATATTTCTATTGTTCAAGCTTCTATGATTGGTAGTAGAGGATGGGGCTATGAGGATAAAGAAAGTGATATTGATATTCGTTTTGTATTTGTAAGAGACCCAAGGGAATATATTAGTATCTTACAACATGAAGATAGTATTGCTTATCCAATAGAAGACAAAAAAGATATTGTTGGTTATGATTTAGGAAAATTCTTAAGAATGATTTGTAATCAAAATCCAACTGCTTATGAAATATTATTTTCTCCAAAACAAGAAAGAGAAAATGAGTTTGTTGAAAGAATAAGACAATTCGCAACAGAAGTAATGGATCCAAATAGAATGATTATGATCTATCAAAATATAGTAAAAGAAAAACTAGCTGAATTAACTGAGAAAAAAGAGAATACAACAAAAGCAACTATCTATATTATTCGTATGTTAGGAATGATTCATTATTTACAAAAAAATGGTACTTTCCCAACTTGTTCTGTAGAAGGAATCTTTAAAGGTGAGGAAAATACTCCATTAAAACAATTACTAGAAGAGTTAATTAAATACAAACGAAATGGAGAAAAAGATTTAAATATTCATCCTGAATTAATTGAATTTTTAAGAAATGACTTAGAAAAAACAAGAGGGATTAAAGTAAATAAAGAAGTACAAGATAAAAGAGAAATTGAAAGAAAAGCAAATGCTTTATTTCATCAAACAGTAATGGGAGTACAAGAAAAGAACCATCAAGAAGAGATGCAAAAAGTTGCGGATTCCGAAAAGGAAATAGAAGAGGAAGAAGCAGTTTATAAATAGAGGTGATATTATGAATATTTCAATTCCATTAGAAATTAAACAATTAATGGAACAAATTAGTAATCAATCTTATCACGTGTATTTAGTTGGCGGTTATGTAAGAGATCAAATCTTAGGAAGAGAAAATAAAGACTATGATCTTTGTACAGATATGCCATTAGAAGAAATTAAAAAACTATATCCCAAATTTAATATTATGAGAGAAAACAACCATAGAAATACAGGTAATATGAGAATAGGAAATCTAGAAGTAGAAATCTCATCTATGAGAGGAAAAGATTTACGAGAAGATTTATCCGAAAGAGATTTCACAATGAATGCTATTGCAGCAGACAAAGATGGAAACGTCATAGATTATTTTAATGGGATAGAAGATATCAAAAATAAAAAGATTTCTTTAGTAAAGAAAAATGGAGAAGGAATTATCCACGATCCAATTAGAATTCTAAGAGCCTTAAGATTTCAAGGAACCTTAGGATTTACTTTAGAGGAAGAAACAAAAAAAGTCTTAACAGAAAGACGTTATTTAATCAACCAATCAGCTCCAGAAAGAGCTTATCAAGAAATTGCAAAAATACTATGTACAGAAGATGCGACTAAGATTATCAGAGAATATTCTGATATCTTTTGTGTTGTAGTTCCAGAATTACAAAATACCATTGGTTTTCAACAACACAATCCATATCATAATAAAGATGTATTTGAACATACTTTAGCAGTTATGGATAACATTCCAAACACAGTAGAATTAAAACTAGCAGCACTTTTTCATGATTTAGGAAAACCATATACTTATTCCACAGGAGAAGATGGAGTAGGTCATTTCTTAGGACATGCTAATGTAAGTGAAAAAATATTTCATGATTTTGCAAAAAGATTTAAATTAGATAAAAAAACAGAAAGTACAGTTGCCAAACTAGTATATTTTCATGAAAGAACATTAAGTACAAAACCAGTAAAGATAACGAAGTTTTTACAAAGCTTTGGAACACAATACTTAGATTCCTTATTCCGTTTAAAAGAAGCAGATATTAAAGGACAAAATCCAGCTTTATTAAGTCGTTTAGAAGAATTAAAAAAACTAGAAGAAGTCTATAAACAAAAAGCAAAAGATAATCCATGCTTAACCATAAAAGATTTAAAAATTAATGGAAAAACATTAATTAAAATGGGATTCTACGATCAAAAAATAGGAATTATTTTAAAAGATGTATTAGATAAAGTAACTTGTGATCAATTGGTAAATAGTGAACAATCATTAACATCTTACGTAGAAAATCATTACAAATAGAGGATGTGAGAATATGGTACCAGTAGAAAGTTATAGTGCTCCCTATAGTGGAGTGATTACAGCAAATGATGCAAATAATATTATCAATCCAGCTACCATTGCCGCAGCAATTGCCGAATATAAATCGACTTGTGAATCGACTCTTCAAAAAATTGCAGATCAAATAAAAACAGTAGAACCAGATGCATGCGACGCAGTTGTTGTACAAAGAACAAATATTGGAAAAAAGATGGAAGAGACTGTATCAAAAATAAAATCTTTATCGAATACGATGGGAAATCAATTTGAAGATTTAGTTCCAAAAGCTGAAGCAAAGCATGATGAAATACAAATGCAATATAATGCTGCAGCAAAAGCTGCTGCGGATGCAGAATTTGAAAGATATAGACAAGAGCACATGTACTAAATGTAAAATTTTCGAATTATTGTTGTAAAAAGCTTGATAAAAATATAGAAAAAGTTATAAAATGATAGTAGAGGATATGGGTTCGGAAGTGGAATTGAACTATATTCTGAGAAGCATATTAGGAGGTGAAAGAGAATATGTCACAAATTCACGTAGATGAGGCTGCATTAAACACACTAAGAAATGCACTAGAAACAGCAGGACAAGATTACAAATCAAAACTAGCAAAACTAACAAACTTAGTAGAAGAAGTAACTAGTGGAGATATCCAAG
>JAEEGL010229150.1_pt1 | contig 16564 bp, 11 predicted proteins | sample 9134231 | NCBI WGS metagenome assembly JAEEGL01 (sample SAMN16246548, study PRJNA631951) | gut metagenome | biome: gut microbiome; feature: rumen; material: fiber-attached | host: Bos | place: Iran: Karaj | collected 2018-10
AGCAAGCATGAACGGAATACTTCCTTCCTATTGTCGTCCGTTAGGATATACCTTGATGATCTTATCGGTTCTAGTACCTATTCTATTGTTTATTACTGGTCATATTGACGACCGTAATTTATTGCTCATCAAAACATGTGTAAAACTGATCATCTGGTTTGCTTTGTTCATGGTTTTCCTTGCTAAGGTGAAAGATGAGAATGAGGCTACTGCGAAGATTCGGGTAAAGTCTATTTACCGAGCTTTGTACCTCCTTGGCGTTTACTATGTGATTGTCCTCCTGAAGGGATACTTCGACGGAGATATCGAGAAAGCAGATACATCGATAGCTATCGTTTATATGGCATTTAATGTCGCTTGTCTAGAATATGGTATTCAAAAGCAACGTATTGATAGAATTTTTAAGAAATAAAAAGATTTAAGGAATTAAACCTTTTCGCCTCTCCTTTATCCAAAGGAAGTAGAAATTAAAAAGCGTTTAGAAGAATTTATGAAGAAAATTAGCTTGGTCTGTTTACTGCTTTTTGCAGTTGTGACCACAACCATGGCACAAGAAAACCGACAGGTGACTGTTGTTGGTAAGGTTGTCGAAAAAGATTCGAATGAACCAATCGTTCAGGCAACCGTTCAATTATTGTCTTTACCCGACAGTACCATGGTCAATGGAAATGTTACGAACTTGGATGGAAACTTTTCTGTACATGCGAAGCCTGGAAGATATGTGATGAAGGTATCGTATGTAGGATATATTTCTCAATTCAAAGCTTATCAGTTAAATTTGAACCATCCTCAGGTAAGCGCTGGAACTATTGTTTTGGAACCAGACGCAATCTTATTGAAAGAAGCTGTCGTTACCGCTGAGGCTCCGATGGTTTCGGCTTCCAATGATACATTGATCTATAATTCATCAGCATATCGTACCTCAGAGGGTGCAGTTTTGGAAGAGTTGGTTAAGAAACTTCCGGGTGCCGAGGTTGATGATGAAGGTAATGTGAAGATTAACGGTAAGGAAGTTAAGAAGATCATGGTCAACAACCAGGAGTTCTTTGGTGGCGACGTTGCTACGGGTTTGAAGAACTTGCCTGTTGAAATGATTGAGAACATTAAGACTTACGATAAGAAGTCGGATATGGCTCGTGTTACTGGAATTGATGATGGTAACGAAGAAACTGTGCTCGATTTGACCGTGAAGAAAGGAATGAACAAAGGTTTGTTCGGTAATCTTGACTTGGGAGTCGGCAATAAGGACCGTTATACTTCACGTGCAATGGTGAACTATTTTAAGGATAAGACCCAGTTCTCTATCATTGGATCGGCAAATAACATCAATAATCAAGGTTTTGGTGGTGGCGGTCCTCGTTGGGGTGGATCAAATGGACTTAGCACTCGTAAGATGATTGGTGGTAGTTTCGCTACGGAAACAGAAAAACTGGAGTTGGGTGGTAGCGCACGTTACAACTATAACGATAATAATACCATCTCTACAGGATATTCTAATCGTAATTTGCAGTCGTTGACATCATTCTCGAACTCAAACCGTGCAAATCGTAATAAGAACAGCTCGTTTAATGCAGACTTCCGCTTGGAGTGGAGGCCAGATAGTATGACGAACTTGATTTTCCGTCCGAACGTTTCTTATAATGAGTCGAATTCTAATTCAAGAAGCGAGTCCAGTACCTTCGATGAAGATCCATTCACTATCATCGAAAATCCAAACGATTATCTGAATTTTGACCAAATAGTCGATAATGATCCTTTGCGTGATATCCGTGTCAACGCCTCAAATGACTTGTCTCAAAGTGAATCAAACAATCTCTCTGCCAATGCCACGTTGCAATTTAACCGTAAGTTGAATAACTTTGGTCGAAACATCACGTTCCGTGGTCGTGTATCTTATCGAAATGGTGACAGTGATTCTTATACAGACTCTGAAACTCGGTATTATCAGTTTGATTATAAACCTGATTCCACAAATTTCCGTCGTAGATATATTCATACTCCGACCGATAACTATAGTTATTTGGGACAGATGACTTATAGTGAACCGCTTGGTAAAGGCAATTTCTTGCAGTTCAGCTATCAGTTCCAGTACCAATATAATAAGAGTAACCGCCACACCTTCGATTTGGACAACTTTGGTTGGCGTATCGGACAGCCTCTTCCACGTAATTATGAAGAAGGTTTTGATGAGAGCTTAAGTAAAGATGCTACTTATAAATATTTCAACCATGAGGTAACGGCAGGATTCCGTATGATCCGTCCGAAATATCAATTGGATGCTGGCCTTTCTTTCCAACCACAGAACACTAAATTATCGTACAAACGCGGAACATTCATGACCGACACTACGCGTAGCGTCTTTAACTTTGCACCAAACTTCCGTTATCGTTATAACTTCTCGAAGTTGAGTCAGTTAGAGATAACTTACCGTGGTCGAAGCAGTGAACCAAGTATGGAGGACTTATTACCAATCACGGATGATTCCAACCCATTGAACATCCGTATCGGTAATCCAGGTTTGAAACCTTCGTTCTCACATAACATGCGTGCATTCTTTAATACTTATAATCCTGAAAAGCAGCAAGGCGTAATCGTAAACGCAATGTTCAATGCTACTCAGAATTCGGTGACGAATCGTACGGAGTATAACACTCAAACCGGTGGTAACATCACGATGCCTGTAAACATTAATGGTAACTGGAATACCTTTGGTATGTTCGGTTTCAATACGGCTTTGAAGAATAAGAAATTTAATATTGGTACGTTTACTCGGGCAAACTATACCAACTTCGTTTCTTACCAGTATAAGAATAAAGAGAATCTTCGTAACAAGACAACAAACCTTGTTTTGGCAGAGAATCTGAATGCTACATATCGGAACAGTTGGTTTGAGTTCTCGTTGAACGGTGGTTTCGAGTACAACTGGGAGCGTAATAAGTTGAATCCACAGAATGACCGGGAGCCTTATTCCTTCTCATATGGTGCATCAACAAATATCGCTTTGCCATGGAGTATGACCTTTACAACCAATATTACGAACCAGGCACGTCGTGGTTACGAGGATAAGTCGATGAACCGTGATGAATGGATCTGGAATGCTCAGTTAGCACAGACGTTGTTCAAGGGTAAGGCCACATTAAGTTTCGAGATGTATGATATCCTGCATGAGCGTAGCAGTATTTCTCGTTCACTCAGCAGTGATTTGACTTCGGTATATGCTTATAACAGCATCAACAGCTACTGCATGGTTCACTTTATTTACCGTTTCAACTTGTTTGGATCGAAAGAGTCCCGCCGTGGTACGGGTGGCCGTGGTGGATTTGGCCCTGGCCCTGGTCCTGGCGGTTTCGGCGGTGGAAGACCTGGTGGCGGCGGCTTCGGCGGTGGCGGAAGACGATTCTAAAAAAAGTATAATTATTTCCTTTTTTATGGTTATCTCATAAAAAGTTATTTACTTAGCGGTCGTAAACAATAAAAGAATTGAAAATGAAGAAGAAATCTTTTATCATGCTTATGACCGCTATTGTTTTATTCTGCGGTTGTAGTGGTAGTCATGATGAACCAACACCGACTCCTAAGCCAGAACCTAAACCAGAGCCGGTAGAACCTACTGTAAAAATCAGCGAAGAAATTCAGTTGGCTGATAAATTCGCTTACGATGTACTGAGTGATGTTTATCTTTGGGTTTCAGACATTCGAAAAGACTTACCAAGACTAGACTCTAAAACGTGTGAAGATCCTATCCAAACTGTCCAAGATATCCGATACAAGAGTGATAAAGAAAAGGATAAATGGACGCTACTGACAAATGATATGGCCTCCATGGAGGGTAGTTCTCAAGGCGTAGAAACAACCTATGGTTTCTCCCCAATCTTTGGAAAGTTCTCAAATTATGATGCTTACTTTGCCATCATAGAATATGTCTATAAGGATAGTCCGGCAGCCAAAGCTGGAATGAAGCGTGGCGATATCATTATGGAATTGAACGGTGGTGACATCACAGCATCCAACTATCTTGATGTGGTGTATAGCTCAAGTGCAAAGTTTGGCATGGCTGAGTATAATGCCAAAGAGAATGTCATTCAATTGACTGGCAAAACTCTTAGTTTGAAAGCCGTTAAAATGTATGAGGATCCGGTACTGGTGGATTCAGTTTATGAATTCAATGGCAAGAAAGTGGGTTACTTGGCTTATGCAGGTTTCGACCAGATATCGGCAGGTAAGTTGATAGAAGTCAGCAAAAAGTTCAAGGCCAAAGGCATTAAGGAAATAATCCTCGATCTTCGCTACAATGGTGGTGGCTTTGTTTCAACAGAAGAGTTACTCGGTTCGTTGATTGCTCCTAAAACTGTAGTAAAAGGAAATGAAATCTTCCATACCTCGATTTACAATCAAGGATATATGGATTATTATAAGGAGAATAAGAGGGACTTGAATACCTATTTCGGCATGAAGCATACGATTACTACTGATGGAAAAGATAGTAAGGAGGTTGATATCACGGATGCAAACATGGACTTGACAAAGGTTTATGCGATTATCACGAGTGGATCAGCTTCTGCGTCGGAAGGTGTACTCGTAGCTTTGAATCCTTATATGGAAATTGACCTGATTGGTGAACAGAGTCACGGTAAGTATTGTACAGGATGGATGCTTTCTCCGAAAGATGTCTATAAGAATCCTTCTGAAATAATTAATAACTGGGGAATCTACGTGATGGTGGCTACGTTTGCTGATAAGAACGGTGAAAATATCTCCCGTCCAAATGGTCTTACTCCGAACTTTAAGGTGGAAGACGACCCAATAGATGGTTATCAATTAGGTGACGTACGTGAGTCAATGCTTGCAGCAGCATTGAAACGTGCTGGTAAGGAAGATGCGGTAGAGCGTGTGATGACCCGAAGTGCTAATGAACGCCTTCAGTTCAAGGAGATTCCGTTCCATTATAGCAAGACGTTCGGTATGAGCATCGTGAAGCCGTCGAGTGAGTTGCTTATCAAACGTTGACGTTAACTTAATATGTTAGAATGGGGAATCCTTCATGACCTTTTCTCCACAGCCCTAAATCTGATTTATTTGGCTGTAGTCATCGGAACGGTTATTGTCGTATTGTTGGATAACCGTAATCCGGTAAAGACATTATCGTGGGTTCTCGTCTTTATCTTTGTTCCGCTGATAGGTCTTGTCTTTTATTATTTCTTTGGTCAGAAGAATAGAAAAGAGAGACTTATCAGTAAAAAAGTTTTTACGAAGCTTTATCGTCGTCCGATGGCGGAATTCCAGACGCAGGAATCTTTCAAGACGCCAGCGGATAAATATCAACTGATTCATTTCTTTCAACGTATCAATAAGGCTTTGCCTTACAGTGAGAACCGTACTGAGTTCTATACCGACGGCTTTGCGATGATCATATCCTTACTTCGTGAGATCAGTCAGGCAAAGCATCATATCCATGTTGAGTTCTTCAAGTTTGAGGATGATCCAGTCGGTCGTCTGGTCAGAGATGCCTTAATAGATAAGGTGAAAGAAGGTGTGGAGGTCCGTTTGATTTACGATGATGTGGGCTGTTGGCGAGTGAATCGCATGTTCTTCGATAATATGATGGCCGAAGGAATTGACGTGCGTGGTTTCTTGAAAGTCCGTTTCCCGTTGTTCACCAGCAAGGTGAACTATCGGAACCATCGTAAGATTGTCGTAATCGATGGAAAGGTTGGCTTCGTAGGTGGCATGAACATCGCTCTGCGTTACTTGAATGGCATCCATGATGGCGTATGGCGGGATACACACATGAAGATTAGTGGACGTGCGGTTTATGGTTTGCAGACCATATTCCTTTCGGATTGGTATGCGATGGACCAGACATTGATTTCGTCTTCACCCTATTTCCCGAAGATTATGCCGGATGGCTCTTCATTGATTCAGGTAGTGACATCCGATCCTATTGGTTCTTCTCGAAACATCATGCAAGGGTTGTTGGTTGCCATTACCAATGCCCGTTCTTACTTTTATATCCAGACTCCTTATTTCTTACCGAACGAAGCGATTCAAATATCGTTGAAGACGGCTGCTTTGGCGGGAGTTGACGTTCGTATTATGATGCCGAAGAGAGCAGATACTAGTCTGACGCATTTGGCTTCTTTCTCTTATCTGGAGGATATGATGGAGGCGGGAGTAAAGATTTACTTCTATGAGGCTGGTTTCCTGCACTCTAAATTGATGGTGAGCGATGACTCGTTCTCAACAGTTGGCACGACAAATCTCGACTTCCGTAGTCTGGAATATAATTTCGAGGTAAATGCGTTTATGTACGATCGCCCATCGGCATTGGCTTGTAAGGCAATGTTCCAACACGATATGGAGTGTGCCACCTTGCTTACGCTTGAGGAATGGAACACTCGTCCTTGGTATCAACGGTTGTTGGAGTCTATTCTTCGTCTGTTTTCTCCGCTTCTCTGAAGATAGAGAAGTTCACGCTTCCATATTCGCGGTGATTGATGAAGTGTGGGTCGTCAGTAAACTGATTATTCTTTCCGTGTTCCAATACAAAAATACCTCCCGGCTTAAGCAGATGATGCTTAAAGATGAGGGATGGGATGGTCGGCAATTCCTGTAAGGCATATGGAGGATCGGCAAAGATGAAGTCGAATTGTTCCTGACATTTAGGGATAAACTTCAGAACGTCGGCTCTTAGCAGAAAACTTTTTGTGGTCTTTACGGTTTGCATCACCTTTCGGATGAAAGCATAATGCTGAGCATCCAATTCTACGGAAATGACGCGGTCACATCCTCGTGAAAGAAGTTCCAGACTGATGCTTCCCGTACCTGCGAAGAGGTCTAACGCTGTGATCCCGTCTTCGAAATCGATGTAGTTGCTGCGGAGAACGTTGAACAAGTTCTCTTTGGCAAAGTCTGTGGTAGGACGGGCTTTGAATGTTTTGGGTACCTCGAAGTGACGTCCTTTGTAAATTCCGCTAACTACTCGCATGTCAGTAAGGTTTGTAAGTCGAACGGCACGTTTTCTTGTGCGAACGGGGACCGATTAAATGTTGCCTTCGGATAAATAGGGTTCACGTTACGGATGAATTTCTTCAGTTCAGCAAGCAACATCTCATTCTTTTGTCCTACAAGGAAGAGCTCATCTTTTTCTTCTGCGTTCATTCCCATTTGTTTCCATATATATAATAGGTAATAGATGGTATCAGCTTGTGTTGGAACTGAGAAGGAGTTGACTAATTGCAGTTTCCCGTTGTTGATGCAACATACGTCAAGTACCTGATGATGGGTGTACGCATATAGACGTTTGTTTGCACTGTTCTTTCCTTTGTTTAGGAAATAGTCGGTCAGTGGACTGTTTGTTGCGTAATAACTAGCCAGAGGATAGTGTTCGTTGATGAGTTGATGCGTGTGTTTGTCCATCCCGAAGAGAACCACTACGTCATTTTTCTCCAGCACGTTACATAGAACGATCTCGTTGTCTTGCTTGGTGAACGTAGAATAAAACAATGTTTCCATCTGTTCGTCATCAAACATCTCGAGAGGAAGTGTTGTAAATCGAGGTGTGTCAATCAACACGTTCACCTGTTTGTATCTACGTTTGAATGTATCGTCCGAGGCGAACAATTCCTTGACATTGGCAGTCATGGAATTGTTGTTGTTGACGGTGTAAGGGGTAAAGAGAAAGTCTTTCTCACCTTCCGGGTTGAAGATAGAAAAAGAAAATCCATCCGTGCTAAGACGGATGGATAGAGTATATTGTTCTGATTTAGTAAAATCAAAAGCCATTATTATTCCCAGTTACCTGCGTTATTGTTAGGCTCTTCGATGCTACCTACTCTCAAACCACAGTATTTATTCAACTTGCTTTGGATATCCTTCAAGTTAACCAATTCCTGGTGGTTCAAATCTTTCAGATAAACATCGTAGTCAACTTCAGCTTGGAACAAGTTCAGAGGAGCACCTGACTTAGTTGTATCGCTACGAGTCTCCATTGTGAACTGAGCTCCGTTGCCGAAAGGAACAAAACGCAAAGAATCAGCGTTGAAGCCCTTACCGAAGATTGTATCTATAACAGCTACCCACATGGTATCACGGCTGAAGTTTCTCAAACCTGCTGCGTCAACTTCTTTCCAGTTGCCTGTTTTCTTTGCTTTGTTGATCATAGCAATAGCTTTTCTTTCGTTCAAGCCTTTCTCCAATTGATCATCTGTCAAAATACCCACCTTCTTGATGAACGGTAATTTTGCAGTCTTTACGAAATCAATCAAAGTATCGAAGCTGGCAGTGTACTTACCTTCGTGCAAAGTACGGTATTCCTGCTGAGCCTTACGAATGTCAATCAAACGTGCCTTGATTTGATTTTCTCTGATTTCTCTGGCCTTATCAAAGTTAATCGGGCCCATGATGCTTTGGTAGCAAATCCATACCAAACCGATAACGCAAAGTGCCAAAATTGCATTAATAACTTTTTTCATGATAATTATTTGTTTTTTTAGTTTATATTCGCAGTTGCAAAAATAAAATAAATTAATTGAATATCGTAATGGTTAAACCATTTTTTTAATACCCAATAATGATTAAAGATTATTTAATACGGCAAATTAAAGAATTTTTTCGTTACCAACCAACTTTCGAACAAGAAAATGCAGTTATTTTTTTATCTGATTTCTTGTTTGATCGTCGAAACGATTCTGTATTTGTCTTAAAAGGGTATGCCGGAACAGGAAAAACGTCTCTCGTGGGGGCTTTGGTAAAAGCTTTGGACGCCTTGAAGCAGAAGTGTGTCTTGTTGGCCCCGACAGGTAGGGCGGCGAAGGTCTTTTCTCATTATGCCGGTCACCAAGCGTTTACCATTCATAAGAAAATTTACCGACAAAAAAGTTTCTCAAACGATATTTCCAATTTCTCATTAGATAATAATCTGAGCCAGCACACATTGTTCATTGTGGATGAGGCTTCGATGATTGCCAACAGCGGGTTGTCGGGCTCGGTTTTTGGGACTGGAAGACTGTTGGACGACTTGATTCAGTATGTGTATTCGGGACAAGGTTGTCGACTTTTGTTGGTGGGTGATACCGCTCAGTTGCCACCGGTAGGCGAGGAGGAGAGTCCTGCTTTGTCGACGGATGTGCTGAAAGGATATGGCTTGGAGGTCTGTTCCGCTCAGTTGACACAAGTAGTCCGTCAAGCTCAGGAGTCAGGTATACTGTGGAATGCTACCTCATTGCGCCAGTATTTGATGGAAGAAGATTTTTCGGAGTTCCCGGTTATCGAAACGCGTGGTTTCCCCGACATTCGTCTGGTCTCGGGCGAGGAGTTGATTGAAACGATTAGCGACTGTTATGATGCTGTGGGCTTGGAAGAGACGATGGTCGTAACGCGTTCGAACAAACGTGCGAACATTTATAACAACGGAATCCGAAGTTCCATCCTCTATCGTACGGAAGAGTTGAGCACAGGCGATTTGCTGATGGTCGCTAAGAACAATTATTTCTGGACGGAACAGTGCAAGGAACTGGACTTTATCGCTAATGGTGATATCGCCGTCGTGAAAAGGATTCGCAAATCACAGGAACTCTACGACTTCCACTTCCTCGATGTGACCCTTTCTTTCCCTGATTATAACGATTTGGAACTGGATGTGAAATTACTTTTAGACACTCTTCATACCGAAGCTCCAGCTTTGCCGAAGGCTGATCAAGATCGTTTGTTCGCAAATGTCTTGGAAGATTATCTGGATATACCGACAAAGCCCGAACGTATGAAGAAGATGAAAGCTGATCCTTACTTCAATGCTTTGCAAGTGAAATATGCTTATGCTGTGACTTGTCACAAAGCACAAGGTGGACAATGGAAACGTGTCTTCCTGGATCAAGGATATGTCAACGAGGATATGCTTGGCGTGGATTATTTCCGCTGGTTATATACCGCATTTACTCGGGCATCTGAAACTCTTTATCTAGTGAATTGGCCCGAAAAACAACGCACTAAATAAAATTCCCGATATATTAAGCTTTCCACCTAGGTGACAAAGACTTTCCACATAGGTGGAAAGGGCTTGTCACATTAGTGAAAAAGGCTTGCCACCTTAGTGACAAGCCTAATTAAAATGATTATCTGTTATTAAAGTTTTGCTAACTCGAGTACTTTATCGACAGCGGCGCTAAGTCCTTCGACATTCTTTCCACCTGCAGTTGCGAAATGAGGTTGTCCGCCACCGCCACCTTGGATCAGTTTGGCAGCTTCACGAACCAGTTGTCCGGCATGTACGCCATTTTTTACCAAGTCATCACTGATCATTACGGTCAGCATTGGACGGTCATTCTCAACACTACCGATCACGATGAACAAGTTGGATGTCAGTTCACCCTTCAGTTGGAATACGATATCCTTTGCTGCAGATGCAGGGATAGGCAGAACGGCCTTGATGACGTTGACACCATTCCGTTCTTCTATCTTTCCTTTCAGGGAAGCTTTGATGGCAGATATTCTTTCCTTCATATATTCCTCTACCTGTTTCTTCAAGCCTGCGTTTTCTTCGATATATTTCGTGATGGTGCCTTTCAGGTCGGGAGCATTATTGAACAACGCTTTCAGGGCATTCATTGTATCTTGTATGGTGTCAATCATATCCTCCACTTTTTCACCAGTAATGGCTTCGATACGACGGACGCCGGCTGCCACTGAACTCTCGCTGAGGATACGTACCATACCAATCTTGCCTGTAGCTGCGACGTGTGTACCACCACAGAACTCGATGGAGTCGGCAAACTTCACAACTCGAACTTCGTCGCCGTATTTCTCACCGAAGAGAGCGATAGCACCTAACTTCTTTGCTTCAGCAATCGGCAGGTTTCGGAACTCTTCCAATGGGATGTTTGCACGGATCTTGGCATTGACAATATGCTCAACTTGTCTCAATTGCTCATCGGTCACTTTCTGGAAGTGAGAGAAGTCGAATCGCAAGCTGTCAGGAGTAACCAAAGAACCTTTCTGCTCCACGTGTGTTCCCAGAACTTGACGTAAAGCAGCGTCCAAAAGGTGGGTACAAGAGTGGTTGGCGGCACAAGCGGCACGCTTTTTCTCATCTACCTGTGCGATGAAGGTTGCCTCCGGATGAGTAGGCAGTTTCTTGGCGATGTGAATCGGCAAGTTGTTCTCCTTCTTTGTGTCGACAATTTCGATGGTTTCGAACTCGCTCTTGATGAAACCGGTATCACCAACCTGACCACCGCTCTCAGCATAGAAAGGAGTTTCGGCCAGGACAATCTGATACAGAGTCTGTTTCTTTTGTTTGATCTCACGGTAGCGGAGAATACGTGTCTCGCAAGAGGTATAATCATAGCCTACGAAAGTCGTTTCGCCTTCCTCGAGTGTGGTCCAGTCGCCTGTCTCTACGGCAGCAGCGTTACGTGCACGTTCTTTTTGCTTCTGCATCTCGCGGTTGAACTCTTCTTCGTTGACGGTCATACCATTTTCCCGAAGGATCAGCTCTGTCAAGTCGAGTGGGAATCCGAACGTATCATACAAGACGAATGCGTCAACACCGCTGATGACCTCCTTGCCGGCAGCTTTTGCCTCGGTCATGGTCTTTTCGAGCATCTTGATACCGTTATCCAATGTGCGGAGGAATGAATCTTCCTCTTCTTTGATCACCTTCTCGATGAGTTGCTCCTGTGTCTTCAGTTCAGGATAAGCATCTCCCATATTGGCGATGAGAACCGGGATAAGTTTGTAGAGGAAAGCCTGCTTTTGTCCCAGGAATGTATAGGCATAGCGAACGGCACGACGTAAGATGCGTCGAATGACATAGCCTGCCTTTGCGTTTCCTGGAAGTTGTCCGTCTGTGATGGAGAACGCGATGGTACGGATATGGTCGGCCACAACTCGCATGGCGATATCTGCTTTGCTGTCGTCACCATACTTCAGTCCCGACATATTGCCGATAGCTTGGATAATCGGCTGGAAGACATCCGTATCATAGTTCGAGTGTTTCCCTTGAAGCATACGTACAAGACGTTCAAATCCCATGCCAGTATCGATGACGTGCATTGGAAGAGGCTCAAGTGAGTTGTCTGCCTTACGGTTGAACTGCATGAACACAATGTTCCAGATCTCGATGACTTGAGGATCATCTTTGTTTACCATGAATTGTCCAGGTACTTTTGCCTTCTCTTCCGGTGTACGAGAGTCAATGTGAATCTCAGAACATGGACCGCAAGGGCCGGTATCACCCATTTCCCAGAAGTTATCATGTTTGTTACCATTGATAATATGATCGGCTGGCAAGTGCTTAGCCCAATATGAAGCGGCTTCGTCGTCACGAGGGATGTTCTCTTCTGGAGAACCTTCGAAGACGGTCACATATAAATCCTTCGGATCTAAGTGCAAAACATCTACAAGGTACTCCCAGGCATAGTCGATTGCACCTTCTTTGAAATAATCACCAAAGCTCCAGTTGCCGAGCATCTCGAACATGGTGTGGTGATAAGTGTCATGACCAACTTCTTCCAAGTCGTTATGCTTGCCACTTACACGCAAACATTTCTGTGAGTCGGCCACTCTTTTATATTTTGCTGGGTGATTGCCAAGGATAATATCCTTCCACTGGTTCATACCTGCATTGGTGAACATCAATGTCGGGTCATCTTTTACTACCATAGGAGCAGATGGGACTATCTGATGGCCCTTACTCCTGAAAAATTCATTAAACGATTCTCTGATTTCGTTAGCTGTCATCATTTCGTTATTCTATGTATCTATTAATATTCTCAAAAGGATTTTGCAAAGATAATCTGTTTTATTATTTTTGTCGATATAAAATGAATAAAATCTTGAGAAAACGAAGCATTTAACGGCTGATAGAATCGAATTTTATGCGAAAAGTCTATTATGTATACAACCCCCAGACGCGTACGTATGACCGGATTTATCCGACCATACAGCAACGTGCCTTGAGCATTCTGCGACGGTTGTTCATTGGTATGGGACTTGGCATCGGTTGTTTCTTGCTTCTGCTCTGGATTATTGGTACACCGTCTGAGAAAGAATTGCGAATTGAAAATTCCCGACTGTTGGCACAATACAATGTCTTGTCACACCGTCTGGATGAATCATTGGAAGTGATGCAGGATATCCAACAACGAGATGATAACCTCTATCGCGTGATGCTGATGGCAGAACCGGTATCGGAAGCTGTACGGAAAGCTGACTATGGCAGCACCAACCGTTACGAGCAATTGAAAGATATGGCAAATGCCGACTTGGTGGTGAATACGACAAAGAAGTTGGATATGCTTGACCGCCAGTTGTATATCCAGTCGAAATCGTTTGACGAGATCATAGCATTGAGTAAGGATCATGAGGATATGCTACATCATATCCCCGCTATTCAACCGGTGTCGAACAAGGACTTGAAGATGACGGCCTCGGGATATGGTACCCGAATCGATCCAATCTATCAGACTTCGAAGTTCCACGCCGGCATGGACTTTTCTGCGAATATCGGAACTCCTGTCTACGCTACGGGAGATGGAAGAGTGACGGAAGCTGGGTGGCAGAGCGGTTACGGCAATCTGATTGAGATAAACCATGGGTACGGATATGTGACGTGGTATGCTCACCTAAGCAAGATTGATGTACGTCCCGGACAAAAAGTAGTTCGTGGACAAGTGATTGGAAAAGTTGGTAACACCGGTAAGAGTACGGGGCCACATTTGCATTACGAAGTGCATGTGAAAGGAACGATTGTGAACCCGGTGAACTACTATTTTATGGATTTAAATGTAGAAGATTACGATAAGATGGTTCAGATTGCAGAGAACCAAGGAAAAGTATTTGATTAAGGAGGAAACGATATGGCTTTGAAACTAAATAAAGATCTGAAAATGTACTACTCCATCGGTGAGGTGGCTGAGATGTTTGATGTGAACGAGTCGTTGTTGCGTTATTGGGAAAAAGAATTCCCTACGATGATCTCACCAAAGAAAGGTGGCGGAAAGGTTCGTCAGTACAGCAAGGATGACATTGCAAACATTCGGGTGGTTTATCATCTGGTAAAAGAGTGTGGAATGACCTTGGATGGCGCAAAGAAGAGATTGAAAGTCAGCAAGGAAGCAACGGTTAATCAAGCGGAAGTCATCGACCGCCTGGTAGCAGTCAAAGAAGAGTTGGAAGCGATGCGTAAGGAGTTGGATTATCTGACTTAATCACCCTTAAAACAGACAGACTGGATTACTTTGGAACAGCATCGAACTGGTCGATACGTGTAACGGTCTTGATTTCGGTGATTTTCTTTAAACTATTCTGTATCTCCTTGACATCGTCGGAGTTATGTACGAACATCTCAATACGACCTTCGAAGATACCGTCGTTTGTTCCGATCGTGAGTCTGTGGATATTCACGTTCAATTGTCCGGAGATGATCTGTGTGACACGGTTCAGGATGCCAATGTTATCGATTCCTTTGATATAAAGATAAACAGGGAAATAGATGGATTTACCAGGTTCCCATTTCACTGCCAACAGACGGTTTCCAAAACCACTCTTTAACTTAGCAGCTACAGGACAACGACGCTTGTGAACAATGATGCGGTTCTGATCATCTATGAATCCCAGCACATCATCTCCAGGAATTGGTTTGCAACAATCTGCAATCACATAATTACGGCTCATCTCATCTTCCGTCAATGTAACTACTTTCTTGTTGTCAATCTTTTGCTCTGAACTTGCCTTATTAGGTTCTTCTTCCGTTTTCTCCTTGTTGGACTTGTTGTTGGAGATGAAAGGAATGTATTTTTTCCATCCGCCGGATGATTTCTCCTTTAATATGTTCTTCTCATTGTCGCCTAGCGTAATCTCTCCCTTGCCAATGGCATGGAACAACTCCTCCGGCGTAGCTAGTTTGTGAAACTCGCAAAGTTTTCTGATGTTATTGGCTGTCCATTCAATGGCAGAGTCTTTCAGGAATTCGCGCAACATTTCCTCACCTTGTTGTTGCATACTTCGTTGTTCCCTGCGAAGGATGGCCAATATCTTCGACTTAGCCTTGGCTGTAGTCGCATAGTTGATCCATGATGGTTGAACGCGCTGCGAATTTGAGGTCAAAATCTCCACTTGATCGCCACTCTTCAGCTTATAACTCATCGGAACGAGCTTATGGTTCACTTTCGCACCGATACAATGACTGCCGAGGAAGGTATGTATGTAGAAAGCGAAGTCGAGTGCCGTACAGTTTTGCGGCATCGTCTTAATCTCTCCTTTCGGAGTAAAGACAAAGATCTCGGAAGCAAAGAGGTTCAGTTTGATGGTATCCAAAAAGTCCATCGCATCAGGCTGTGGGTCGTCCAAAATTTCCTTGATGGTACGCAACCACTTGTCCAACTCTCCTTGGTCCTCCGTAAAGTCGCTCTCTTTATACTTCCAGTGTGCGGCAAATCCTTGTTCTGCCACATCATTCATCCGTTCGCTACGAATCTGCACTTCGATCCATTGTCCTCTTTTACTCATCAAGGTGACATGCAATGCTTGATAACCATTCGACTTTGGATGACTTACCCAGTCACGAAGACGGTCAGGATGTGGCTTATATAACTTGGTGATGTTGACGTAGATGTTGAAACACTCGTTGATTTCTTCTTCCGGGGATTTCGGATCAAAGATAATGCGGACAGCAAGGATGTCGTAGATCTCCTCGAAGGTGACATTCTTTGTCTGCATCTTGTTCCAGATGGAATAAGGTGTTTTGACACGGGCAATGATACGGTATTTGATACCCATCTTGTCCAGTTGCGTCCGGATAGGGGCGGTAAACTCGTCAAATAACTTGCCACGTTCTTCCTGTGTCTCAGCAATCTTGTTCCGTATCTCCTCGTAGGTCTCAGGATGTTCGTATTTGAAGCTCAGATCTTCTAATTCGGTCTTTATCTTGTTCAATCCCAGACGATTAGCCAACGGAGCATAGATGTAAAGTGTCTCTCCAGCAATCTTGTATTGCTTGCTCGGGAGCATGGAACCCAATGTTCGCATGTTATGCAAACGATCGGCCATCTTGATTAAGATGACACGGATGTCGTCGCTCATGGTAAGGAGCAACTTCTTGAAGTTTTCTGTCTGGGCTGAAGCCCGGTCGCCAAAGATACCACCCGAAATCTTTGTCAATCCGTCAACGATTTGGGCAATCTTCGGGCCGAACAAGTTCTCGATGTCCTCAACAGTATAGTCGGTATCCTCAACAACATCGTGAAGTAAAGCGGCGCAGATAGAGGTAGAGCCTAGACCGATCTCAGAGCACACAATCATAGCTACCGCAATCGGGTGCATGATATAGGGTTCACCCGAACGGCGGCGGACATCCTTGTGGGCTTGCTTTGCAAAATTGAAAGCTTTGGTGATGATCTCCACTTTTTTCCGATGCTTGCTCGCCAAATATGCGTCAAGCAATTCTTGAAAAGATTGATCTATCTTCTCTTCTTCCAGTTGCTCTTTTGTCTTAGGTTCCTCGTTCATTGTTACTTTTCTATGAATGGATACAAAATTATAGAAAAATTACAATATCTACTACTTGAAA
>JAEEGL015118245.1_pt1 | contig 16564 bp, 11 predicted proteins | sample 9134231 | NCBI WGS metagenome assembly JAEEGL01 (sample SAMN16246548, study PRJNA631951) | gut metagenome | biome: gut microbiome; feature: rumen; material: fiber-attached | host: Bos | place: Iran: Karaj | collected 2018-10
CATTGACCTCTTTTTCATAACGCAGTTTTTTGTTGTCTCCTTCAGATGTGGCAACCATGGGAAGGATATCACCGTAATCCTTAACCTCATACCCCATCTCCTGAATCCTTCCCACCAGTCCCGAGTGTCTGATGGCCAAAGGCCCCATATCCACACCCTTACGGACTGCACCCAGGTCCATCTGTGATCCGACTATGCCTATATCTTTCTTCATTTTTTCTCTCCTTCAATAGTATTATTCGATAATTCGAATCTCATTTCAAAATTGTATCATATTTCATAATAATTTTCTATCTTTTCTCATTGAATTTAGGTGCTAAAAATGCTAAAGTGTTTTCGATGTTTATGTTAAAAAAATCCTGATACTACTTTGGTAATAAAACATGAGTAAAAACACCGACAGATATACCCGGACAAAATTCAAAGACTGTCCCCCTTCCGAGACCCTGTCAAGGATTAAGGGGATACTTTCCCGCGCAGGCATTGAGACTGAAGAGGCATGGACCCAGTCAGGAGTGTGCAGCGTTTCATCCCTGCGGGTTACCATAAAAGGTACCGATATCGGCCAGAACGGAAAGGGAACAGATAAAGACTACGCCTGTGCCAGTGGTTACGCAGAATTTATGGAGCGGCTTATGACCGGTCTTTTATATCAGTATGACAGGGATACTTTGTCTGAATGCATGGGTATACCTGCATCCTTCCCGGATGAGGAGGTCATGGATATCTCCCGGGCCATCACTTCCGGAGGTGAACTCCTTAAGGAAACCTTCCGCCGGATACATTTATCCGACGGGGGAATCGGCTTTCTTGCCCCCTCACTTCGGGAGGAAGTTGAAAAATGGGGCTGCAAGTTTACTATGATACCCTACCGGAACATAAATACCGGGATACTTGAGTGGATTCCGGAAGAGATATGCCGGGCCTATTATTTTACCAATGGCTCCTGCGCCGGTAATTCAAAAGAAGAGGCCTTGGTCCAGGGTCTCAGTGAGATTGCCGAACGCTACGCCGCGAATCACATAATGGTAAATCGCCTGACACCGCCGGTTATACCTGAGAAGGACTTACAGGAGATTCCCGCTCTTTGGGAGATTATTGAAAAAATGCTCCTTCATCCGGGTTACAATCTTAGAGTGGTGGATGCCTCCTGCGGAATGGGTCTTCCTGTTGTCGGGACTATCCTTACAGATGAAAGCAGCGGCAAGATGCTGATACGCTTCGGCTCCCACCCGAGATTTGAAACAGCCTTGGAGCGCTGTCTTACGGAAATGCTCCAGGGACGCCATATAGACCGTTTAGAGCAGACTCCCCTCTTTGATCTTACAAGGGACAGTGAGGCTCTGAAGATAGAGAACCGGTTTAATTTCGCTAAAGCAGCCTGCGGCATATTCCCCTCAGAGATACTGGGAAGCACCCCTTCCTGGAACTACGAAGGTTTTGCCCGGGTTGGTGAAAGTACAAATGAGCAGTATGAGTTCTTACTTAAGCTCTTTTCCGGCCTTTCATTTACACCATATGTCAGAGACTGCTCCTTTTTGGGATTTGACGTATATCACATTATCGTGCCCGAAGCGAGCATGATATTTGACTTCGGCTCCCAGCGCCTTAGAGAGAGGAATCTTCACTTCGAATTAAGAGATGCTCTCCGTGATATCAGGAAATGTTCAATTACAGGACTGGATAAGGTACTCTCCTACGTCCTTGAAAAAAGAGGCTGGATGATTGAGAATGACTACGGTCATTTATCGGGGATTCCCTGCGATCCGAAACTCATGGGTCTTCCCATGGGAGCAGATGTGATAGCAGCCCTCATCCTTATGAGCATGAACGACTATAACTCTGCCGCAGGTATACTTAAAGATCATATATATGATAAAGAGGGCAGGGCTACATTTGCCATGCCCCTTCTTCAGGCCGCATTACTAAAGGTCAAGGGGCAGGTCCTTAATACAGAGGCCTTAGAAGCGGTATACCCCGAAGGGTGGGGAAAGAAGTGCGAAGAAGTGATAAATGATCCCCTTTCGGCCATGCCTGAACTTACATGCCCGGATTGCGGGTCATGCCCCCATGTAGCGGAATGCGCTATGCCCGCCGCCAAAGAAGGCTTCAGACAATTCTTTATATCAGTTAACAAGCATTAGTTTTCTTATCTTATCTGCAAGATCCGGAGGCATCGTGGGCTTTGAGGCAAGCATATTGGGCTCTTCGCAGTTTCTGCAGGCTTCATATCCGGCCCTGTTGCAGGTTGCATTATCCAGCAGGAATTTCAGCATCACGGGACTCCTCCAGGCTTCTTTTAAGGACATGTCCTTTATATTTCCCAGTAAAAACGGTCTCCTGGGAAGGGGGCAGGGGGATATGCCTCCGTCCGGCAGTATATGGATAGCCGAGAAAGGCAGGAAGCAGTAAGGTATCGTCTGCATCTTCCCACCCGTTAGCTGGTCTATAGGTTCATTAACCAGATCGGAATAATCCACTCCGGAAAACATGCGAACAGTATGCAGGATATTCAGCATATCCGCTAAAGGTCTGAAAATCTGCTCAAAACGATTCTTCTCTTCCCCGGTTTTAACACATATATCCAGGGTCTTTATGACCATCACGGTATTCTTTCTGTGTTTACGGAAATAGTCAAGATTGCTTACCAGTTCTGAAATGTCTACCCTTCTGCCGCATATATTTTCGTACCCTTCCGGGCTTACTCCCTGAATGGAAACAGACAGACACGACAAACCGGAATCTATAAGTTTATCCGACATCTCAGGGGTAAGCAAAGAAGCATTGGTGGTCACCTCTGTTACATTGGCAAGCTTTTCTTTATTGATGATCTCAATCATATCAGCCAGATGGGGGTTAAGAAGGGGTTCACCGATACCGCAGAATGATGCGCAGTTGATCCTCTCCGGAAACTCTGCCATGGAATCCGCTATAAGTCTGAAATCCTCCATGGTTAAGAAGCCGTCTATCATCCCCTCCCGTCCGGGGTCTCCTTTAGGCAGGGAATGGCTGCAATACCTGCATCTGAAATTACAGCTTCCCGATATCCAGAAATTTATACTGAAGGGCGTATCCAAAAGATCAAGAGGCATTACCTCATCCGCCCTGATAGGTCTGTCTGTCATAATCCTTCCTCACTATTCTTTATTCCCCGGACCAGCATGTTAACGCCGCCGCTCCATTCCCATATCCTGTTCTCTCCTATATGGTCCTTAAGGTACCGGCACTTCTCATCCAGAAGCTCCATGTAGCGTCCGGCCTCATCCGGCGAGAAGAGGCTTCGCATTCCCGGCAGACTCATATAGGCCTTTAGTCTCTCTTCTTCAGACTTCTTGTATAATGTGAGCCATTCAAGCCGGTCCTGCCTTGTCCGTGCCTCATTTGAAAATGAGAACAATTTGCCTATGGGGTAAGCGCTCACTTCCAAAAGGCCGTGTTCTGCAAAGAATCCCGGCGTCTCTGAGGGTTTAAGACCTCCGGCATAATTAGATACCGGGTCTATGAGCTCATATGCCCGCCAGAGCTTATGATAGAGAAGTTCAAACTCTTTATGCCAGGTACATTCTCCGGGATAATGCCCCGGGGATGAGCAGGCATTCTCAAAGTTCATAGCCACTATACAGGATAGGATCCCTCCCGGCTTTAATACCCTTATCATCTCTTTAAGGGCCCCTGCCGGGTCATTTACACTGGTTAAAAATGTATGACTGGTAACTGCGTCAAACTCCCTGTCCTTAAAGGGAAGATGGAGGGCATCACCCTCAAAAAAGTCCATTCCCGGAAGGTCTTTTGCCTTTGTCCTTGCATATTCAATAAGCCCCTTATCCAGGTCGATGCCCATAACACTTACATTCTCATTCCCCGATGCCAGGACACGGGAAAAAAAGCCCGAACCACAGCCTACATCCAGGATCCGCTTATTTTCCCCAACTCCGCACCATTTACGGATAAGAGGAAAATATTCGGGCTGGTATATGGCTGTCCGGGTGCGTTCAAGATAATATGGACTTTGAAAATGATCTGACCAACTCATATTACAAATATAACAAAAGTATTGTTATTTTTCAAACAATTAACAAAATACTTTATCACTATTGACAAAATTGTAAAAATAGAGGACAATGTTTCTGTTAACATAAAAGCTCTTTATGAAAGGAGAAACACTATGACAACAAAAGAATTTTATGACAAATTAGCTCAGGACGCTGCTCTGGCAGAAAAGTTCAAAACATGCAAAACACCTGATGCAGCTTATGCAATGGCTAAAGATAACGGATGTTCGGATGCTATGGATGCTTTCGTTAAGGTATCTGAAGAACTGAACGCAAAATACAAGGAAATGTCACCTGAAGAGGTAGATTCCGTAACAGCTGCAGGAACAGAAACTACAGCTACAACCGTTACTACCGTTACAGCAAGTGCTTCTGCTGTTTGCGCTGCAGTATAGTATTGTTTGATTAACAGAGTATTTATAGAAAGAGTGATAAGGGAGATTTAACCGGTTTTAATTCTCCCTTATTTGTTTTATAGAGAGAACGCTATGGACGAATGGAGACTCAGAGGAAAAGATGATGCTCCCCTGCGGACGGTGGAGCATATTAAAGAAATACTGGACAAGGCAGGGATCAAAACGAAGTATTCCGAAGGTGAGATAAGCATCAACGGTTGCTGCTACTCACGACTCTGTATGGATATGCCCTACGGCAATCTCTTCGGAACCAACGGTAAGGGCATGACCAGAGAACTGTGTATGGCCAGCGCCTACGGTGAATTCATGGAACGTATCCAGAACCTCATTTTCGCTGCAGCTTTGCGCAATGACGATCCGGGGGCTTCCTGCCTCTACCCCGAGGATGCTCCCTTTTATGATCCCGGAGGGGACTTCCAGCCCGACTGTATAGCAAAGATCAAAAAAAGTGTGGCAGCTTCCATTACCGCACCCTCATTCCTGACCACTGCGGAAGAAATGACCGACTCCATAATAAAGGATCTTGCCTTCAAGGTTCACGAAGGAAAATTCCCCATGGAGCTTTTCTACTCCGTAAGGGAGGGGCGGGCCGTATATCTTCCCTCCGGTCTGATTCAGATGTTTATATTCAGTAACGGAATGGCCGCAGGCAATACCATAGCGGAAGCCATGGTGGAAGGAATATCAGAGATATTTGAACGTTATTCACAGATAGCCTTTTATCGCGGCGGAATAACCCCTCCCCCCATTCCGGACACAGAGATTGATAAATGGCCCAGGATCCGCGGATTGATAGACGAGGTGGAAAAGAGCGGCCGCTACAAAGTGGAACTTAAGGATTGTTCCCTGGGCAGAGACCTGCCGGTGGCATGCGCCGTCTTTCGGGATACCGAAACAGGAGGTTTCGGTGTCAAATTCGGCGCCCATCCCGATATGGGCGTAGCTATGGAACGTACATTTACGGAAGCTATGCAGGGCAAGCCCATATCCCAGGCTGCCAACTGTAACACAGCTACCTTTATCACCGACGGTCCCGGAGAGCGGGCAGAAAAATGGAATTCCATCAAAGTCGGCTTTGGCCGGGTACCTGCTCATTTATTAAATGATACTCCCGATTATCCTTTCAAGCCCTGGAAATCCGTCTCCGGAAAGAATAATTCGGAACTGGTAAGGGAAATGATCTCTCTGGCGGAGTCCATGGGCGGAGATGTTTACATAAAGGATAATTCTTTCCTGGGTTTCCCTGCAGTATGCATTTATATCGCAGGAATATCGGAGGCTAAGCCTGTGGATGCCCTGACCCTTAAAGAACAGCTCCTCCAAAACAGCGTAAGTGAAATGTTTGAAAACCCGGCATCCCTGAGTAATGACCAGGTAGGCAAGATGCTTATTCTCGCCCGGATGAAATCCGGGGCAGTACTTGAGAACACCATATCTGCCATCAGCGGATACAGAAGCTTATGCCCTGTAAAAGGACTTATAATGGAGACTTGTCTCCTTGAGATGGCATGTTGTTATTATCTGGGTAATTATGACGGTGCCCTCTCCTGCATCGACAGGATAGAAGCCGGTCAGCGGGACCTGGGAGGCGACCCTGAAACAAATAAATACTTTATCGGCGTAAGGCTCTACATTGAAGCCAAAAAATCCGGTACTTCTCCTGATATGGCAAGAGCTGTCATAGCCCTTAACTGCGGAGAGGAAACAGCCTGTCGGATCGAGGAAGAATACAATGAACCCTCCATGGTACTGGTGCGTTTATTTGCTTCTCCCGCCATTAAAGAAGAAGCCTGCAGACAGTATAAAACAATATCCGAAACCTACCGGAAGCTGGCTGCCTTAAAGTGCGGCAACCAAATGTCGGAAGAATATATAGAGAATACTTTTAAAAAAATCGGTTTATAATAATGATCTTTAATCCAGAGGAAATATCTATTTTAGAAAACACCGCAGATGAACTGGGGGTATCATCCGCATTTAAGGCTTTCGACTGGAACTTTACCATCTCGGAAGAAAATGATCCCCTCTTCGGCGAAGAGAAAGAGGCTAATCTTCGCACGGAGTATTTTGCTTATTTATGGAAGGTCGTAGAGTATAGGCTGAGGGAAACCCCCGGCAGGGAGTCTTTTTTACCCGGCTCTCTGTCCGGTTTGAAGGAAGCTTTTTATGAAACCCTGTCAGGCCTTTGGTATGACCCGGCAAAGGAGACCGCAGAGATCCTTTGCGGAACAATGCCCTTCCCCTACAGGGAATGGCTTGAGAAAAAAGTTCTTCCCCTTATAATGTCAGGCCGCCATTTTCATGATATGGCCCTTGCCTACCCTGTACTGGGAGTTCAGGCTGCAATAGTCACATCAGCTTATGCCCTGCATATCGCGGAGGTTATGGAGGCAGTCTCTTCTCTCCCCCGGTTCTTTAAGGTCCGGGGAAAGGTTTCGGATGTAAGTGCATCCGAATCAGACTGGCATGATCATTCCCGAAGCGTTCATATCATTACTTTTTCCCATGGGGATAAGCTCGTATACAAGCCCCACTCCATGGCCGTTGACAGAGGCTTTGCCCTGTGGCTTGATGCCCTGTGCGACAGGAATAAGATGGAACATTTCCCCCTTGCAAAATCCCGGGATTGCGGCAAGGGTTCTTTCTGTGAATTTGTTCAACATAACCCTTTAAACAGCAGGAAAGACGCAGCCCTCTTCTTTTATCGCTGCGGTTTTCTCATGGCCGCCGTATACAGTCTCGGGGGCAGTGACATGCATGCGGAAAACATTATTGCAAATGGTGCTTTTCCTCTGCCTGTTGATCTCGAGACGGTTATCCTTACCCCTGACTGCATCCTGTCCCGCATAAACAATGGCTCTAAGACTCCGGGGATCGAATCTTCCGGCTTTCTTCCTGCCCTTAACATTCCCCCGGGGCTCAATCCTTCGGGGACGGACTCCCTTACCTCTGTCTTTAATTCTTCCTCAAACCTTCCCTATTTTGAAGATGAAACATTTCGGGGTTCTGATTACATAGATGATATATGCAGGGGTTTCTCGGCTTGTTTTGATATACTGCACCTTCACCGGGAAGATATGAAAGATGTATTTATCAAAGCATTTGAGGGAATAGAAATAAGGCTGGTGTTACGGGCTACCTCCGGTTACTTCAGGCTCCTGAACTTCCTTGAGATGTCCGCAAACATAAAAAATGCCCAAACATATAACAAGGTATCCGGCCGTATCGATTATAACAGCAGCAATCTTTCCCGGGAGGAGAATGCCCGGATAAGCGAGACTGAGAGAACGGCGCTTCTGTGGCTTGATATCCCGAAATTTAATGAGACTTTAAATAAAGACTCCCTAGATGGCCTGTATCGTAAATTGACAGACCCTGATCCCTCATTTGTAAAGAATCAGTCAGATATGATCCGTTTTACACTTACATGTATAAAGGCGGATGATGACACGGACAAACCCTTCTTAGCGGGATCTGGAAAGAATAATATCCCCAATATGGCAGAGTCATTTATGAACTACCTTGAAGGCGGGATCATCCCCGTAGTCGAGGCAGCAAAAGAGAGGCGCTTCTACCCCGGAAGCCGTCTCGGATCGGCTCCCTATCTTCTGGAGGGGGGTCTGGGAATATTTATAGCCTTGGGAGCCTATGCAAGAGCATATAACGAAAAAAAGGTGACGGAATTCTTAAAAGGCAAGGCCCCTGTATTTACTGAGATACGTAATCTGGGCAACGCTCTTTCAAAGCGTGCCACAGGTATCTCCGACGGCCTGGGGGGTCTGATACGCGGCCTGTGCATAGGGCTGGAGATGGATCTCTTTTCTTCGGAAGATGTAAAACCGGTATTTGAGGCAGTTATAAGGGATGTTATAAAGCCCGGGGATATTCCTTACCTTCCTTGTGACTTCCTTCACGGATCAGCCGGATTACTTTACGCAATGGAAAGAATGCCGTCAGAGTTTAAATCCGGCGCATATAATGATATAATATTATCACTTAGGGATAATCTCCGTGAGAAGGCCGTAACCGACCTTCCCTTAAAGGCTGAGGAGATATCCACCAATCACACCCTGATGTACGGGAATGCAGGACTCCTCTACCGCTCCGGCGATCACCGTCTTGCCCGCATACTTGAGGGAGTGACCTCACCCATTGAGGGTATATCTGCCCCCGGCGGATACCTCTACACGGGATTATTCTCGGGAATGTCAGGCATTTTATACAGCCTGTCCAGATACAGTTCATCAGACAAAGTACCGGAGATATAGGAGATTTGGCATTATGAATGATGTAAAGAAAGACACCGATGTGGCATTAAAACACATTCCCCTTGGAAAATGGTTTTTATTAACCGGTATAGTATTTTGCGTTATCGCCCTTTTTGTATGGATATTTTTCGGTGAGATAACTTCTACACTGAGTCTGAACGGCGTCGTAGCCATCGATAAACTGCCTGAAGACGTCTACATGGGGGAAGCAGGTTACGTTATCCGGCAGAACTATTGGCCGGGTGACTGGATAAATAAAGGTGCCCCCATATATGACTATATTCCCGAGACTGTTTTAAACAGCGAACAGGACGGGGTCATTTCACCCGAATCCATGAAACATTTGAAAAAAGAGGTTCTGGCTCCCTATGACGGTTATGTGGTCAATACATATCTGACCAAGGGGGATAAATGCTCCCTTATGCAGCCGGCTGCCTCGGTGGCTCCGGCGGATAAATCCAGAAAGATTGTAGCCATGGTCAGAGACTATGAACTTAATATCCTGAAGTTAGGAATGAATGTCAGGGTCAAACTTGAAGCTTATCCCAACGACGAGGACGGCTATATAACAGGTAAGATCACCTATATAGGAGACAGTTTCATTCCCAAAGAACAGCTGAAAGAATATCTGGGGACCGATCAGATAGTTAATGCGGTAATGGAGGATTCCCAGGAGAATTTTATGGTCATTATCACTGTTGACAGCGATGAAAAAGGCAACCCCATCTGGTATGACAGGACCAACAAGGAGAATAATACCGATGTAAGATACGGCATGGTATGCAATGTAGAAGTGGCCACTATGACCTATAACCCATCCATGTTTTTATTCAGGCAGTAAATGACGGGGGTACCAATGAGCGGTTTATTTCATAAAAAAGTTCCGATCATTATGCAGGCGGAGGCAGCCGAATGCGGTGCTGCCAGCCTTGCTATGATCCTTGGTTATTACGGATGCTTTATAGAGCTTAAGCAGCTCAGAAAAGACTGCAAGATATCCAGGGATGGCAGCAAGCTGTCATTCGTGATGGAGGCTGCCAAAAAATACGGTTTGGAAGCCAGAGCCCTAAGATGCCCTCCCGAGATGAAGGATATCACTCTTCCGGCCTTAGTCTTCTGGAAGGGTTATCACTATCTTGTAGTTGAGAAGATCTCAGATAAGACAGTAATCCTCTGCGATCCGGAACTGGGGCGCAGAAAAATCACTCCTGAAGAATTCAGCAGGGGCTTTACGGGTATAGCCCTTGAGCTTAAACCCGGACCGGATTTTAAGAAATACGGCAGGCCGTTCAGCACAAATGCGGTCATTTTATCCATACTGAAAGACAAACCGGCCATGATAATATATACGGTGATCCTTTCCCTCATGCTGAATCTGGTGGGTGTTATACTGCCCATCTTCATGAGGCTCTTTACGGATGTTTATCTTCCCTCCATAGGCAGGATCTCCAGTCTTCATTTTCTGGTCCTTTACCTGGCGGTTATACTTATCCAGGCAGGTATTCTGATACTTCAGAGCAATATGCAGCGGTTCTTTACCAAGCAGTTCAGTGCTTCATTGTCGGCAAGACTTATGAAGAAGCTTCTTCGCGCTCCTTTATATTTTTTCCAGGAAAGAAGGCACTCCTCTTTGATTGAGTATCTTAATTCCACGGATACATTTGCCATATTTTTGTCATCCCAGCTTATTCCCATGTTTATCGGCTTACTGCTTTCCATTCTTTATTTTATGATGATGTTCTTCTTCTTCCCGCCGGCAGCCGTTACCGTCCTTGTGGTAACAGTACTCCTGCTGGCTCTTATGATAAGGCTCATTATAATGAACAGAGAGAGGACCATCGGCTCTATCAATGAACGTATAAGCCTTCTCGCTTCCGTTATGCAGACAGTTACCATGTTTGACATGGTTAAATCAACAGGACAGGAATCTGCGGCAAAGCAGCGGTCTCTGGCCGCATATAACCGTTTCCGTAACAGTTCCCAGCGTTCCAGCCTCATAACCACCTATATCCAGGCCTTTCCCATAATGATCCCCCTGCTTATGCAGACTGTGGTACTGGCTGTAGGTGTTCCGGCAGTTATAAAGGATGAACTTACTCTGGGAACCCTGCTGGCCCTTCAGAGCATGGCTACTTCATTTATCGCACCTCTCCTTCAATTCATAAGCCAGTTTGTCCAGCTGGAGGCTATAGGTCCCCAGATAAGGGCAGTACATGATATTGAGCAGGAAGAGGATGATCCCATGGTTGTCCGAAACTCCGGGGAGAATGAGGCGGAAGATCAGGAGATAACCCTAAAGGGGGATATCAGCCTTCGAGGGGTTTCCTTCGGATACAACCCCACCCTTCCTCCTATAGTTGAGGATATTAATATAGAACTTCCTCAGGGAAAGAGTGTAGCTTTAGTAGGCGGGTCCGGCAGCGGCAAATCCACCATAATAAAACTTATCCAGGGTCTATATACCCCCTGGGAGGGCCAGATCCTTATAGACGGCATCCCCATACAGGATACGGACAGGGCCCTGATTACCAATAATATGACGGTAGCACCCCAGACTATGAGCTTCTTTACCGGAACCATCAGAGATAACATCACCATGTTTGACAACAGCATTCCCACAGCACAGTATGTTAAGGCCGCTGAGAGTGCTGAGATAAACGATGCCATAATATCTCTTCCCGGGGGCTATCACACCATTATCGACAGTGAGGCCAAGACCCTAAGCGGAGGTCAGAGGCAGCGGCTTATGCTCGCCCGTGCCCTGATACGTGATCCCAGGATCCTTATTATGGACGAGGCCACCAGCGCCCTGGATACCATTTCCGAGAAACAGGTCATGGATAATATAAAGAATCGCAACATTACCCGGATTATTGTTGCCCACAGATTATCAGCCATAAGGGATTGTGACGAGATAATCGTCCTGGACAAGGGACATATCGTTCAAAGGGGCAGCCACGAGGAACTTATGAAGGAGGCCGGCCTCTACAATGACCTGGTTACCACCGAGGAGAATAACTCATGAGAACCCAAAGAAACAGTACTAATCATATCAGAAATATAGCTGACCGGATCCTTGTAGGTGATATTAAACTCACCCACAGCAACGTGACCGGCACATCGGATCCCCTGGCCCGGGCCTTTGTTTTCCTTACCGGTTATCTTGGCATGCCAACAAAACCGGTGGATGATGCTCATCTCTTTGAGAGCAGCGACAAGATAGAATACCTTGCCTCGGAACAGGGAGTCGGCACTTATACATTTTATCTGGATGAGGGCTGGGATGCTGTGAATGTAGGTTCTTTTCTTACAAAACGCTCTGACGGAACACCTATTGCCGTTGTATCAGAGGGGGCAGGCTATTACGAAGCCGATCCTTTAACCGGCAAGCTTACCCTCATCGATAAGAAAAAAGCATCTGAACTTGGGCCTGAGGCCATAGCCCTTTTCCCTGAATTTCGAAAAGGCCAGTTTGGCAGGTTTCTGATCACGGTGGTTCGGGACGCATTTGGAGATTTTCTGCTCTTTGCCCTCTTCTCCGTGATATGCGCAGGTCTGTCCATTTTACTGCCTGCGGTATTTGCCTATATGGTCAATACTGTTATATCTTATGAGGAGACCGTCAACAGCTATGTATTATCTGCAGTCCTCTTCTGCCTCCTGATAATGCAGTTCTGCCTCCAGGTGGTTGTTAACAGGGTACGCCTGAGGTTGCAGACAAGGATACAGTCCAAGACTTATTTTTCATATACCCGCAACGTGCTGAAGCTGTCATCGGGAAGTATGCGCCGGATAACCGGCAGGATTATTTCCCTCACAATGCCCTTCATCGACGCGGCGGAGGCTTTTACCGGATCTGTTATAGGCTTCGTGACCTTTCTTATCCAGTGTGTATTTGCCCTTATATCCGTTAATCTGTATGCCACCGAGTCCCGCGAAAGCTTTATGATCATGGTGGCGGTTAGTTTTATATGCTGTATAATCATTATGCTCCTGCGTTACAGGGTAAAGAATAAAAACAGAGACCGGGAGGAGAAGCTCACCGGACTTCGTAAAGAGATCATCGAGAACAACGAATCCATCAAATCCTACGGTACAGAAGATGTGATGTACTACCGCCACAGCCTCTTTTATACCGATTACCTGACAGGCAACATGGATTCCGCCACCCTGCAGCAGGTTGCCTGCATGTTTACTACTCTCCTGTCGTCTCTTGGGGTGTATTTTGCTATACTGATCAAACTCCAGGGATCCGGAGACCATAATCTGGGAGCAATATCTGCATTATTCAGTGCCATTTCACTCTTTTGCAGTTATTTCGGCATGATGGTCAATTCCCTTATGGAGATCGCCGATGAGATTCCCCAGCTTAAACTTATGGAAGAAATATCAAGCATGCCGGATGAACCGGATGATGACCACGGAATAGATGTCCCCTTAAAGGGAAGGATAGAGTGCAGCCATTTGAACTTCTCCTATGGTGAGGATCAGCCTAATGTTATCCGTGATCTGAGTTTTGAGATTGAGGCCGGGGAATATGTGGGTATAGTGGGGACTTCCGGTTGTGGAAAGTCTACCCTGCTGCGCCTGCTCATGGGTTTTGAAACCCCTTCCGACGGCAGCATCACTTATGACGGCATCGACCTTCAGGCCTGGAACCTGCGAGCCCTCCGCAAGCAATTCGGGGTCGTTCTCCAGGATACGGCAGTGATGACAGGTATGATATCGGACAATATCGCCGGTATCAGCCATGCAGATATAGAAGATATCCGGGAGGCAGCGAGAAAGGCAGCCATTCTGGATGACATAGAAGCTATGCCCATGAAATTCAACACATTAATCTCTTCCGAATCAGAAAATATCTCCGGCGGACAGAAGCAAAGGATACTCCTGGCAAGAGCCATCCTTCCCAATCCCAGGATCATGTTCTTGGACGAGGCTACTTCTGCCCTTGATAACATATCCCAGAAGAAGGTATTAGAGAGCCTGAATGAGATGAAGGTTACCAGAATGGTAATAGCCCACAGACTGTCTACAGTCCGTGAATGCGACCGCATCTTCGTAATGGACAAGGGTCAGATAGCCGAGCAGGGATCCTACTCTGAACTTATGGAAAAAGGCGGTCTCTTTAAGAAACTCGTGGAGCGGGACATGGCATAAAGCGACGGTAAGGTCCCTTCAGCATGGAATCATATATTGATAAATAGATATTAAATACTTCTTCTTGGGAAGCTGCCGGGCCCACAGGCAGGGTAAGGATAGCGTAGTTGACGTGATTAAGCAACGCCCTGGCGCCACTGTCTGTCAGACCGTTTCGTAAGTAAAAATGAAGTCTGGAGAGGCGGGTCTTCTTTTCCCCCGGGTCAGTTGCATAGTCCGGGTCCTCCACCTCCAGGAGAACACTATCATAATCTCCCAGGGGGCCCTTAGAAAGGTCGCGTAAAAATAAACTCCCCAGTCCCCGACCCCGCAAGGAAGCCTCCACGGCAAAATAATCCACCAGAAGATTCCTGTCTCGCATGGCAAGATAGGCATAGGCGATTATCTCCCCACCTCTAAAGTAACCGTAGCAGGCATATCTTCCCTCATCCAGTGCCTTCTCTATCATTCTCAGGGGCTTTAGTTCATCCGGGGGAAAGTCCCGGGTCATAGCCTCTTCGTAAATCTGCCTGATCAAAGGACGGGTCAGGGCACGGATCTCGTATTCATTTTCCTTATTTTTCTCCCGCATAACTGACACAGGCCCCTCCTTTGTCTCTTCTTTTGCTTTTACTTCTTTTAGCTATTATTATATTAAAAATCAATCATTTATCAAATATGTCATAGCTTATAGATTCCTCTTTTAATTATGTAAATGTTGACAGATTGATAATACGGGTATTTTTGGTATAATAAATGAGTAATGTAGCAAAAGCTTTGTGTTTTCTAGAGTTGACGGAGCTTTTGGGATCAGTTAAGATTTTTGGCCCTCGTAAACTAGTCGTTTACGGGGGTTTTGTGGCTTTTTTTATCAATAAAACTAGAGGTAAACTTTTAACCCCATTGATTTAAGAAGGAGGTCCAGAAATGATCAATACAAATCATAAGATTTTGTATGACGAGACAAAATGTGTGGGATGCAAGCTATGCTATAAGGCATGCTTCGTCGATGTTATCAGGTGGAATGAGGAGAAGAAACAGCCGGTGTTCAAGTATGTTGAAGACTGCGAGCATTGCTTCTTCTGCGCAGCTGTTTGCAAAAAGGATGCCATTACGGTAGTTCCCGATTATTCGAGTGAACATTTACTTCAGGCATTTGACGGATATCGGTAAGGAGGGCTGCGAAGATGGATATTAAGAAGACAAATATGAATTGTGACATACTTATAGTCGGCGGCGGAGTAGGCGGTCTGTCATGCGCTATCGCAGTAAAAGAGCAGCTTCCGGATGCTGACGTACTTATCGTTGAGAAGCAGACTGCAGGTTATGCGGGAAAGGCCTGCCGTGGCGGCGGAGTTTTACAGTATTTCGACCCCAAGAAGGTTAAGGCCGAAGCATTCTTGGCCTTCCATGCCCATGAAGTAGGATGCTACATGGATGACCAGGAGCTCATGCTCAAATACGTAAAATTGAATCCGGAACTCTTAAAGAAACTGGACAGTTGGGGTGTTTCCATCCCCAAGGAAGATAACGGAGAGTTCCACGTTATGCAGACAGGCCCCATGACGGCCATTACCTGTGTTGACCTGGATATTACCCTGAGACTTCGTAAAACTGCCGAGAAGATGGGAGTTAAGATCCTTGATAAGACTACTCTGGCAGAGATCATTACAAAGGACAATAAGGTAAGCGGTGTTATAGCATACAGTATTCTTGACGGTGAGACATTTATCATATCAGCCGGTGACGTGATCCTTGCTACAGGAAGCCAGGATTACCGTCATGCCAGCATGTGGAGTAACGGCCGCGGAGACGGTATTGCAGCAGCCTACAGAGCAGGGGCTAAGCTTCGTAACGTTGAGTTCGGTAACTTCGCTCAGCTGGTTAGGGCTAAGAGCCATACAGAGGTGGTATTCGGTGAGAACTTCATGTATAACGCCAAGGGCGAGTATGTAACTAAGAACTTCAGAGAGCACAGGGAGTCGGATATCAACTCCAATGCCATCCTTGAGTGGTACAAGCAGATGAAAGCCGGCAATGGCCCCATTCATCTTGATTTCAAAGACGAGCCCGGCGGGGAGAATTCCTTAGAGAAGCTGTGGAAGCGTCCTTATGGCGAGAAGTTCAACAGACTGAATTCCGAGAGCGCTAAGACAGTGGATAGGGACTTAGAGGTTGTGCCTATGTTTATCGGTGAGCAGTCTCCCGTATACGTAGACCACGATATGCAGACAAGTGTAACAGGTCTCTTTGCCATCGGTGACTGCAGCTACTGTGGAAGTGCAGCTCCGGGAGCAGTTCCTGCACCTCCGGGACGTAACCGTGGTTCAGGAATCTTAAATGCCGTATTTGCAGCTATTGTAAGCGCTGAGGCTCTTGGAAAGAAGGGCGTAACTAAGCCGGCAGCTTTAGATGAGAGCAAGGTGGATGAGCTTATAAAGAAGAATTTTGCACCTTTAGACAGAAAAGAGGGTGCTAAGGCAGTTGAAGTAATAGAGCTGGTTCAGAAGGCCATGGTTCCCATGGAGAGGTCCGTGCTGATGAATGCCGAAGGCATTGCAGATTCATTAAAGATTCTTGATGAAGCAGAGAAGAAGGCTGCTACCATGAAGGCCGACGACCTCCACGGACTTTTAAGCGTTCACGAGGCAGAGGCTATGGTTATGTCAGCCCAGATGCACTTCAGGGC
>JAEEGL011136170.1_pt1 | contig 16563 bp, 10 predicted proteins | sample 9134231 | NCBI WGS metagenome assembly JAEEGL01 (sample SAMN16246548, study PRJNA631951) | gut metagenome | biome: gut microbiome; feature: rumen; material: fiber-attached | host: Bos | place: Iran: Karaj | collected 2018-10
CTCTCTTCCACCGCCTCATATACCTCTTCGCACAAGGCGTCAAGCTGTTCCTCGGTATCCTCCCTGCCGAGCGCCGCCAGCAGATACCTCGCCGCCAGGACACTGGCTTCCCGGTCGTATTCACTGTAATCTCCGCGGATGTGCATGAAGTCCGTCGGCGTCAGCCCGCAACGCATCACGATGCCCTCGGACTCCAGCCTCTCGCTGGAAAAATAGTACAGATCCAGACCGAGCTTCTCACGGAAATCCTCCAGCATGATCGGGCCTTCGGCCAGCGTCTCGATCAGTTTCCGTTCGTCTGAGGTATACATTTCGGGCCGTTCCGGCTCGTGCAGCAGGTACACCACTTCGTGCAGCGGGAAACGGTTGATGTGTCTCTCTGTCGTATTCACGATACGGGAAAGCATTTCCTTGATCTGAGGCCACTGAACGGCGGTGGAACACAGGGACTTGACCCGGCGCACCCCCAGATGCAGCGTATGCGTCTTGTCCTCCGCCCACACCTGCGTGTCGCCCCCGAGAGCGAACGGGGAGGCGAAAATCCCCTGCACCGTGGTACGCCAGGGTCCCAGCCGGATGCCTCCCCGGGCGGGGGTCGGCCGTCCGCCGATGACCACGGAAACATCCGTCGTGGTGCCTCCCATGTCAACGGTCATATAGTTCTCTCCGCTGTAGAAGCCCCGGCCGGCCAGTACACTAGCGGCAGGTCCCGACAGGATGGTCTCCACGGGCTTGTTCAAGGCGGAAGCCGCGTTCATGCGGCTGCCGTCACTGCGGACCACCGTGACAGGGCCCTCATAGCCACGGCGCTTCAGGTCACCCAGGATCGCACTGATAAAGTCATTGATGATGGGAAGCAGGCGCGCGTTGAGCATTGCCGTAGCGCCGCGGGCGATCACGTTCAGTTCGCTCGTGATCTCCGCCGCACACACCGTCTGGATGCCCAGACGTTCTGCCGTCAGCTTCTTGAGCCCCTGTTCTGCCGGGGCGCCGTTGTTTGCGGAATACAGTTCGGAGCAGGCCAGCACGTCAGCGTCAGCGAGCCATGCGCCTTTCTCCTCCAGCAGCCGGTCCCAATCCGGCACGTCGATACGCAGGCCGTCCGCGCTTCCCTTGGTATCCACGCACGTCACCCGGTCCAGGGGAATGCCGTAGTTCTCATCGATCTTGAAGCGGCGTACCAGCTCATCCGTCAGCCCGAAGATCACCAGCCGGCACCGGCTTCCCTTTCCCTCCAGGCAGGCATTCGTAGCCAGTGTGGTTGACAGGCAGACGATCTCCGCCTGACGGATCATATCCTGCGGCAGCGTATCCAGAGCAGCCCCGATGCCGTTCTGCAGGCGCGAATGGGTGGTCAGTGCTTTGCCCTTGGCCAGCACAGTCCTCGCGTCCATATCGAAGGCGACGGCGTCCGTGCACGTGCCGCCTGTATCAATCCCGATCCCTATCTTCATGCCGTTCCTCCCGGAAGTTCATTCCGGCGTCCGGTTCCGGCGCCGTACTTCGCAAGTGTACCCCATCACGGCTTTTCCGTCAACGTTCCCAAGCAGAGAAAGCCGGACGGAGGACTTCCTATCCCCGTCCAGCCGTACTAATATCCAGTACAACGAATTGACCCCTTGTTCATTTCAGAACAAGGGGTCAATTCTCCACGATGGGATCAATCATTGAGTAACCTGCCTTTCTGCAGATTCCGCATCTTTCGGACAACAGACTCGCCGGCGTTCATCCCTACCCTCCTCGGGGGATCTGTTTCATTACATGCCGGGCTGTTCAGCCTCCGATGCCGCCTGTAAACTGCCGGATAAAAAAACCTGTTCACCTCTCCCATAAACTTCTCCGGTCCGCCATTTCTGACGCCGGTTCCGCTTATTTCACGGGACTCAACTCCTTTTCAGGCAACTGAATCAGTTCCTTTTATCTCAACAGCCCTTAAGGCTGATTGCAATTATAAAATACACGAAAGCGCCCATTATGTCAAGCGCTTTTTTGGTTAAATTGACCATAAAGTCTATTTTCAGCACCCTGCACAAAAATCCGAAACACGTTCTGTGCAACTTGCCCTCTCCCTGTCGGTTCCACGAAAAAGCCTTCTGCCGTTCCCGGAATCAGTGCATGGAAAAGCGCCGCTCCATCCGGAGCGGCGCCATATTAATGCGCTGTTATTTCATCAGCCGGCACATCAGGCGGTTGAATTCCGCTGTATCCTCCAGGGGCACACCGGCCGCCAGTTCCGCCTGGCCATACAGGAGCCTGGCGTAGTCCGCCGCTTTCTCCCGGTCCTCAGCGAAGGCTTTCTTCAACGCTGAGAAAACCTCGTGATCCGGATTCAGTTCCAGTACGCGCTCGGCCTTTACGGTCTGCCCGCCGGAGACCGCCTCGGGGAGGCTTGCGAAATAGCGTTCCATCTCCAGAGACACGCCGCCCTTCGTGGTCAGGCACACAGCACCGGATACGAGCTTGCGGGAGATCACGCAGTCCGCCAGCTTTCCGTCCAGGGCTTCCTTTACGAAGATCAGTAGTTCCTTGTTTTCTGCTTCGGTCTCCTCTGCGTGTTTCTTCTCCTCCTCTGTTTCCAGACCAAGGTCGTCGGCGTTCACAGAGCAGAAGGGCTTCTCGGCATAGGTGCCGAGCATATTCATCAGGAACTCATCGACATCATCGGTCAGGAACAGGATGTCGTAGCCCTTGCTGCGGATACGTTCCGTCTGAGGCAGTTCTGTCAGGGCTGTGACGGTCTCGCCGGCAGCATAGTATATCTTCTTCTGCTCCTCCGGCATAGTGTCGGTGTAATCCTTCAGGGTAATGAATCCGTCCTTTTCCGCGCTGCGGAACATCAGCAGATCCTGCAGCTGGTCCTTGTTGGTCCCGTACGCATTGAGCAACGCATACTTGAACTGGAGGCCGAAAGCTTTATAGAACTTCGCGTACATCTCCCGGTCGTTCTCGATGAGTTTCAGCAGTTCATTGCGGATCTTCTTCTCGATGCTGTTGGCGATCACCTTCAGCTGGCGGTCGTGCTGCAGCATCTCGCGGGAGATGTTCAGGCTGAGATCCGGAGATTCCACCACACCCCGCACGAACCGGAAATGGTCCGGCAGAAGCGCGTCGCAGTGCTCCATGATCATCACGCCTGAAGAGTACAGCTGCAGTCCCGCCTGATAATCCTTGCTGTAGTAGTTTGCCGGGGCGACGGACGGCACGAAGAGCATGGCCTTATAGCTGACAGTGCCCTCGGCACTGATACGGATCACGGCTGCAGGATCTTCAAAATCATAGAAATGCTCTTTGTAGAAGGCTCTGCAGTCGTCGTCGCTGACCTCGTTCTTCGGACGCTGCCAGATCGGCACACGGCTGTTTACGACCTCATTCTCCGTGTAGTCCTGCCACTCCTTCTTTTTTGTGCCGTCCTCTTTGACCTCATCCGTCTCCACATAGCGGCTGCGGGTCACATCCATGTAAATGGGCCAGCGGATATAATCGGAATACTTTTTGATGATGCTGCTCAGGGTGTTGTTGTCCAGATACTCCGAGTAGCTGACATCTTCCGTGTCCTCCTTCAGCGTCATGATCACATCGGTGCCCCAGGTATCCCTCTGTCCGGGCTTGATCGTGTATCCGTCCGCTCCGGAAGACTCCCACACGCTGGCTTCCTCGGATCCGTAGGCTCTGGATACTACCGTGACTTTGGAGGACACCATGAAAGCGGAGTAGAAGCCCACACCGAACTGGCCGATAACGTCCAGTTCCTTCTCAGCCGCGTCTTCGTTCTCACTTCTGAACTGGAACGTGCCGCTTTTGGCGATCACGCCCAGATTCTGCTCCATCTCCTGGGCTGTCATGCCGATACCGTTGTCAGATACGGTGATCTCTCCCTTTTCCTTGTCGATCTTCACATCGATCCGGAAGTCATCCCGGTTCAGGCCGATCTTATCATCGGTCAGGGATGCGTAGCACAGCTTGTCGATGGCGTCCGATGCGTTGGAGATGACCTCCCTCAGGAAGATTTCCCGGTTGGTGTAAATGGAATTGATCATAAGGTCCAGAAGACGTTTGCTCTCGGCCTTAAACTGTTTCTTAGCCATGATATGCCTCCTGCCCCGCAGGGCCAAACTCATTATTTTAGCACTCGCAGTTTCCGAGTGCTAAAATAATGGTAGCACCGTCCCGGAACAATGTCAAGGGCAGGCAGGTGAATTTTTAATGAACGCGCCGGGATGCGGAAAGCCCCCGCCTTTCGGCGGGGGCATATACGCATATCATTCTCTTTCAGAGCTTCAGATCATTCTCCTTGATCCATCCGATCTTCCGGGCGACGAAGCCGAAAACCCAGGTCAGAACACCGGGCAGGATGAAACTGATGAGGATCAGCCCTACCCAGTCCATCGCTGTGACAGCTGCCTTGGTTCCGGCGGCGACGTCGTTGAGCCAGCCGGTGTACACGCCGATCTGACCCACCAAGCCGCAGGTGCCCATACCGGAAGAAACGGCGGCACCGTTCATCTGCAGTTTAAACACACAGGTGGCCAGCGGGCCGGTAATGGCAGAGGTGAGAATGGGCGGAATCCAGATCCTCGGATTCTTCACAATATTGCCCATCTGCAGCATAGAGGTACCTATGCCCTGACTGATCAGGCCGCCCCAACGGTTCTCGCGGAAACTCATGATGGCAAAGCCCACCATCTGGGCACAGCAGCCGGCAACGGCAGCGCCTCCGGCAAGACCGGTCAGCCCCAGAGCTGCACAGATGGCGGCGGAGGAGATGGGCAGCGTCAGGGCGATGCCCACCAGCACGGATACGAGAATGCCCATGAGGAACGGCTGCAGTTCCGTAGCCCACATGATCAGATTGCCCACATAACTGGCCGCCTTGCCGATAGGTGCGGCGATCAGAGCAGCGAGGCCGACACCGATCAGGATGGTGACGACCGGGGTCACCAGGATGTCCACTTTCGTCTCTTTGGATACGGCCTTGCCGAACTCAGCGGCCACGATAGCCACCACCAGCACGGCCAGAGGCCCTCCGGCGCCGCCCAGCATATTGGTCGCGTATCCCACAGGGATCAGGGAGAACAGCACCAGGTTCGGCGCCCCGAGCGCATAGCCGATGGCTGCTGCCATGGCCGGTCCGCTCATCGCGGAGGCGAATCCGCCCAGCGTCAGTGCTGCGGAGCCGAAAGTCCTGGAGAACAGGCCGACACCCAGCGTGCCCAGCGTATTGAAGATGGTCCCGATGAGCAGGGAGCAGAACAGACCCTGTGCCATGGCACCGAGCGCATCCACTCCGTAGCGGTGCAAAGAGAAGATGATGTTCTTTCTCTTCAAAAAGGCGCCGAAGGCTGCCCAGAATTTCTTCATTCCACATTCCTCCCGTCACGGCTCTCACCGTTTCTGGGACGCATTATATCAAACGGTACAGTCAACCGCAACCGTTTTTCCCGTATCGTGCATCGGGCAGCATACTGACACCGCGTCTTGACTGTCGCGTCATCGCGCTATATATTTCAGGTATCCAATAATCATTTTTCCTCGTCTTTCCGTTGACCACGTATAAATCCATAGGAAAAGAGGTCCCGTGACGGATGAATGATACGAATCTGAAATCAAGGACGTGGATCCCGAGGATCACGCGGCTGATCGGCATTCTCATTCCACTCATCTATTTTCCCCTGATGCTTCGTCTTCTTGGGCAGGAAGACTACGGCCTGCACAGCATGGCCGACTCCGTGATCGAGTTCCTTCTTCTGCTGACGTTCTGCACGGGCGGTGCCTTTGCAACGCTTCTCGCAAAGCACCGCGAGGAGGGGGATGCGGAGGGTATGCGCCGTATCTTCGGTCTCTACATCAAGACCCACGCTGTCATTGGTCTTGTCATCCTTGCGGCAGGTCTGTACATCTCCTTCCATCTCGGTGTATTCCGCCGCTCTCTGAATGACGAAGAACTGGAGATGCTGAAAAAGATCTGCCTCCTGATGACGGTTGACGCAGCTGTGTTCCTGCCCTTCGCAGCGTGGAAATCCGTGATCGCTGCTCATGCGGATTCCGGTTTTCTGGAGCTGATTGCTCTGGCTGTCGCCGTGCTCACCCCCTGCGCAGGTCTCGCGGTCCTGGCGCTTGGGTGGGCTTCCATCGGTCTGGTATCCGTCTCCATCGGCATCAACCTGATCGTCAGCTTTCTCTGCGTGCTGTACAGCAGAAAACAGCTTGACGTCAGTCCCAGTTTCGGGAGTGCCGCTCCGGGACACCTGCGGACGGTCCTCAGTTCCTCCGTTTTCCCGCTGCTGGATCTCTGCGCCGAAGTCCTTTTCATCCCCGCGGACCGGCTGATCATCGGATGGGCTCTCGGCAGCCTTGCCGTGGCCGTCTACAACGTCGGCGCCAGTGTCGCCGTATATCTCCTCGCACTCTGTGCGCTTGCCGGCGGCATCCTCTCGCCCCGGTCGGAAGAGGAACTGCAGAAAGGGTCGTACGATATCATGTTCATCCGTCACGGCCGGAGACAGTTTATCCTTGTGTATTTTGTCTTCTCTGCATTTGCGATCTTCGGCCGGCAGTTTCTCGCTCTGTGGGCGGGCAGCGCGTACGCCGATTCCTACGGTGTCGTCCTGCTCACTCTCGGTGCTCTGGCAATCTCTCAGCTGCAGGAGGCCGGGTCTGCTATCCTGCACTCACTCGGCCGTCACCGGTTCCATGTCCTGGTTTTCCTCTGCTCGGCAGCTGTGAGCGTTCTCCTGACCTTCCTTCTGGTGAAACCATGGGGCGTCCTCGGGGCTGCCGCTGCCAGCTTCGCAGCTTACCTGGTCGGAGGCGTCGCGATGAACATATACTACCAGCGGGTAATCGGACTGGATATCCCTCTGTTGTGGAAAAGGATTGCACGTATGTGTCCGGTCATGATCCTGTTCGGCGCCATCTTTTGGTGCGCCGTAAATGCCGTTCCATCAGTGAACTGGGCAGTCCTGATCGGTTTGTTTATCGTCTATTCTGTGCTGTATTTCCTTCTCGCCCGCCGTTTCATGATGAACACACAGGAACGTGCGGCCACCGCCGGTTTCTTCCGCAAGGCATGGGGCAGGATTTCCGGCAGAGGATGATGCCGTCATTCCCCGTTCCGGGCTCTCTCCGTTCATGAGATGCAGAAAGGCCCACGATCTGATACAGATCGCGGGCCCGGATCATAACACAAGAGAAAAGGACCTGCCGAAGCAGGTCCTTTTCTGGTGCGAGAGATGGGACTTGAACCCACACGCCATACGACACACGCCCCTCAAACGTGCCTGTCTACCTATTCCAGCACTCTCGCAGAAAGCCTGCTCATTATACGGCGGCCGTCCGGCCTTGTCAACTGTTTCTTTACCGGTTTTCGGATTTCCTTGATTCCCCTTCACGCGAGACGTTCCGTGACAATAGGAGCCGCCGGTCAGTACCGGCAGCTCCTATTTCCTTCGTTATTCTCCAGTATCGTCCCCTGGGTCATCCGGGTCTCCCGGGTCCACAGGATCCTCCGGTTCCGGCGGCTCCGGCGGGATTACCACGAGTTCGCGGAAACCGCAACGTGTACAGGTCCTCCATCCATCGGCATCCACTTCTCCCCAGGAGTGCCCCAGCGCAGAATCCACAATTGTCTCACGGTTCAACTCGATTCCGCAGAAAGAGCAGTAGGTCACGGAATCATGGCTTCCCGGCTCCTCACAGGTCGGCTCTACAGCATTCTCCGTCACTGCGTTCCCTGCAACATGCCCGGTGGCGGGAATGGTCACTGTCTCCGTCTGTCCGCACACGGTGCAGGTACGGGTCTTCACGCCGTCGGTCGTACATGTAGCGGGCGTTTCCTCCCAGCCTCCCTGGTGGCCGGTCGCGGGCAGGACCTCGCTGATCACCACAGTCTTGTCTTTCACACAGCGCTGCACACGCTCGCCGTCTTCCGTACAGGTGGGAGCCTTGACGATTTCCCACTGGCCGCTGGCCTTGTGCTCATGCGGCAGTTTCGGAATGGTCTCTGTCTTCATTACAGTCCCGCAGACGGAACAGCGCATCTCGCGTTGGCCCTCTCTCTCCTCCGTAGCTTCCGACACGATCTTCCACTCGCCCTCAGTGTGCTCCGTCTTCGGAATCACGGAAGCTTCGATCTCCTCGCCGCAGGAGGTGCACTTACGCACTTTCTTACCCTCTTCCGTGCAGGTAGCTTCTTTCACCACGGTCCAGTCGCCGGTGGTGTGTTTATGCATGTTGGCCGGATTCTGCGGCCATCCGTGGACGTAGACCACATCACCCGCGTGCAGATAGGAGTACAGGGTCTGCGCAGCGCCGTACGGCAGGTTTACGCAGCCGTGGGAGCCGTTGTAATACGCCTGATCGGGGGTGAACACTCCATACCTCCAGGAGGCGTCATGGAAACCGATGCCTCCGTTAAAGGGCATCCAGTAGTTCACGAAAGCATCATTGAGCAGATAGGCGTTGGTCGTCTTGTAGGAGACACGGTAAGTTCCTGTCGGAGTTGCCATGCCTCGGCTTATATTGCCCGTCACGCAGGATGATGTCATTACCACCTTGCCATCGGCATGCAACGTGATGCACTGGTTGGTCAGGTCAACATCCACCCATACGTCCGTATGGTAGGCTGCCGGCGCATTCGCATTGGCAGCCGGATCGTCCTTCTCTTCCTTTTTCTTCTTCTCATCCTCTGCAGCCTTGGCTGCTTCCAGGTCTACCACCTGCCGGATATCCTCCAACGGGACCGCGATGCTACGTCCGTCATTCACGGCCAGGAACGTCATATGCCACACAAAGCCGTTGACGTCTTCGGCGGCCGGGGCGTTCACGTTCAGATCTACAGGTGTGCCGTCCGGTCGAATCTGCAACGTGGCCTCCGCGCGGGTCACACCTTCCATCAGTTCCTTTGGGAACTCGTCCTCCATGCCGGACCTTTGACGGAACCGATAGAGCACGCTGCCAGTGATCTCGCCGGTCATCGTATAAACGCCGTTTTCATCGGGTTCCTCCGACCTCAGTTCCCAACCTGGAAGTCGCAGGAGCGTCAGGATGTCATCGATGCTGCCCACAGCGGGACCTTCGGGTGCGTTCTCATGAATGGACCAGTGCCCTCCGCGGGAACTGAGCAAAGTCATTCCATTCTCTCCGGTCAGCGCGTAATCTTCGATGCCGTCTCCGGCACCGTCTTTCGTCATTGTACCGGCTGTATGGACAACACCGCCGGAACGGGAGACCTCGTAGGCAACTTTGACACTGTACGCGGCCGCTTTTTCCTCCGGTTCGCCCTCCCCCGTTGCTTCCTCCGTCGGCGTAGGCATCTCCTCGTTCTCTTCAGCCACTGGCTCCAGGGCAGGCACGATCTCATATGCCGTCTCACCGGCGACGGTCTCTGCGTTGCTGAACAGATCCGTCATCTTTCGAACCAGACTCTGGGCTGTGACCTTTTCCGGTTCCGGTTCAGGCTCCGCTTCCGGTTCAGACTCCGGTTCAGCCACCTGTTCCTGCTCCGGAACGGACGCAGCGGGCATTGTCTCACTCAGCACCAGAGCTGTCACTCCGCCAGCCAATGCCAGCGCCGCTACTATCGCCGCGGTGATAAGCACCGGCTTCCTCAGCAAAAACTCTTTCAGTTTATCCCACATGTTCCGTTCTCCTGCCTTCGCCTGTCTATGTTCTTTCCGCCATGCGGATGCAATTTACATAAATCTAATGTATTCTATCATACGGCATGCCCCACTTCAACAGTCATTTCCCGTATATTGGTTACAATTTCGCTCCATTTTTCATAGACCTTGTGGCTGTGTCGTGAACATCGGCCGTCATCTCGTGGCGGCCGATGGAAGGGCGACCCGCAAAAGGGGTCTTGTCCTGTTGACATAACGTTATATCAGTATAAAGCCTTTCACCAACAAAAAACGGGAGACCGCTGCCGGTCCCCCGTTTATGGCGATCAGTAATTCATTTGTTGAACGCTCCGGTGGCGCCTTCCAGGCCAAGCGTGCGCTCCTCATTATCTCCTGCCGCGGTGGAGGGTTCGATCGTGAAGATCCTGTCAACGCAGGTATAGTCGCTGTAACCCATCCGTGCTAGGGGCTTGATCTTGAGTATGTCCAGCTTGCCGTCGGGCATGATGAACTCGTCCTTGATGTGCACACCTACGACCTTCCCGATGATGATGTCCGCGGAACCGACACAGCTGGTGCCGGGCAGGCGGATGGTCTGTACATACTTGCACTCCAGCTGGACGGGAGACTCCGCCACACGCCAGGGTTTGACCAGTACGGACGGCGCTTTGGTCAGGCCGGCTGCTTCAAACTCGTCCACCTCAGGAGGGAAAGCGGCAGCGGTGGTGTTCATCTGCTGCATCAGATCGTAAGTGACCATGTTGTGCACAAACTCGCCGGTGCGCTCAATGTTGTTCGTTGTGTCCTTCCGCAGCGCGTCGATCCCCTGATTGACGGACAGGAGAATATACGGCGGATCGAAGGTCAGGTTGGTAAACTGGCTGTACGGAGCCAGATTAGCGTTACCGTTCTCGTCCAGGGTGGAGATCCATCCGATGGGCCGGGGCACGGCGATGGATTTGAAGGGCGGCCTGGCCAGGCCGTGGTCGTTCTTTTCGGTCTCGTAAAACATGGTCTGCTCCTTTCGCTGTCTCAGTTCTGTATATGTTATTTCGTTATATAGTGCTCAGTCATCAAATCCGACGTCCTGCCAGAAGGGTCTCACATTCTCCGGTATGGATTCGATCTCTTCCGGCGTGAGATATTCCCAGAGGAATTTTTCCGTCTTCGGGTTGGCCTCCTGCACCTCGATGAACATCCACGGGCGGGTACATCTGTTCACATGGTAGAACCCGTGGGGCGTTCCCCCCGGGATACGCAGGCAGCAGCTGCGGGTGATCACATGTTTCTCCATCTCCGGCCCGATGCACATCTCCACCTCCGCGCCGAGATCATACGGATCGTCCGGGTTTCCGCCCAGGAGGAAGATGATCTCGTTCTCCTTGTGCATGTGGGGCGGATGTCCGACCTCGCGCACGCCTTCCGGCAGTTTCGGTTTTGCTGTCTCGTCAAAGGGCATGTTCCAGTGAATGGAGTAGCTGCATGTGAACACCGGCTGGTCGTCCAGTCTGGCCAGCCACGGCAGAGGCCGGGCTGCCGGGTATTCCATGTCCTCCGAGAGGATGATGCAGTCATCCCATTTTCCCATATGCGCTCTCCCTCCCTTTACAGATCCGGGCAGAAGTTCGTCCGGTAATCCTCAAGGTTCTTCTTCAGCAGCGCCGGTGTATCCAGGCCGTACGGGCAGCGGGATGCGCACTGACCGCAGTTGAGGCAAGTCTCGATCTTCTTCATTTCTGTCTTCCACTGCTCAGTCAGCCAGCCGGCGGACGGCGCACGGCGCAGCATCAGGCCCATGCGGGCACAGTCGTTGATGCGGATCCCCTGAGGGCAGGGCAGGCAGTAACCGCAGCCGCGGCAGAAATCCCCGGCCAGTTCCTTCTTGTCCCGCTCGATCTTCGCCTTCATCTCCTCTGTGAGCAGAGGCTCATCGGTCCCGTGTGAGATAAACTCGTCGAGTTCGCTCTCGCGCTGGACGCCCCAGATGGGAGCCACGTTTTCGAACTGAGTCATGAATGCGTAGGCAGCGGCGGAATCCGTGATCAGGCCGCCTGACAGGCCTTTCATTGCTATGAATCCCATATCCGCTTTCCGGCAGGATTCCACCAGATCCAGTTCCTGTTCTCCTGCCAGATAGCTGAAGGGGAACTGCAGTGTCTCGTAGAGTCCGGAGGCGATCGCCTCCCTGGCCACGGCCAGACGGTGATTTGTGATGCCGATATGCAGGATCTTGCCCTGCTTTTTAGCCTCCAGTGCGGCGTCATACAGGCCGTCCTCTCCCCCGGGCACAGGGCAGAAGGAGGGATTGTGGAACTGGTAGATATCCACGTGGTCCGTCTTCAGGTTCCTCAGGCTGGTTTCCAGATCCTGCCAGAAATCCGCCGCGTTCTGGGCTCCGGTCTTCGTACTGATCACGAGCCGGTCGCGTGTGTGGGCGAAGGCCTCGCCCAGCTTCTCCTCGCTGTCAGTGTACCATCTGGCGGTGTCGAAATAGGTGAATCCGTTGTAGAAAGCCTTCTGCAGAAGGTATACCGCTTCCGACGTGCTGATGCGCTGGATCGGCAGGGCGCCGAATCCGTTCTTGCTGACCGTCAGTTCCGTCTTTCCCAGTCTCACTGTTCTCATGGGGTCCCTCCTATCCATTATTCTTTTTCTGCAAGTCTCCGGCCGCTGTTCAGCAGAGCTCGGCTCCGGCGGGGATCGCATCGTCCAGGATCAGAAGATTGAGTTTCCCGTCCTTTTCCGCGGACAGGATCATTCCGTTGCTCTCCTGGCCCATCATCTTTCTGGGGGGCAGGTTGGTCACGGCGACCAGCGTCTTTCCGACCAGATCCTCCGCCCTGTAGTATTTCGCGATGCCGGACAGGATCTGCCGCGGCGTGCCGCTGCCGTCGTCCAGGGTAAACTTCAGCAGTTTCTCGCTCTTCTTCACGTTCTCGCAGGTCAGCACCTTGCAGACCGTCATCTTCACCTTTGCGAACTCGTCGATTGTGACGGGTGCCGGTACCGGGGCCGCAGGAGCAGCCTTCTGCTCGAGTTTTTCCAGCTCCTCCAGCTCCTTTGAAACATCGATGCGGGGGAACAGGGTCTCCCCCTTTGTCACACTCGCACCGACGGGCAGTGCACCGAAGCGGGCAGCCGCCTCCCAGGTAACGGTTTCTCCCTCTGCGCCGATCTGCGCGAAAATCTTCGAGCAGCTTTCCGGCATGAAGGGCGTAAGAAGGATTGCCGATACGCGGATGGCCTCCAGCAGGTGGTACATCACCCCGGCCAGGCGGGCTCTGTTTGCCTCGTCCTTCGCCAGGACCCAGGGGGCCGTCTCGTCGATATACTTGTTGGCCCGGGAGATCAGCCGGAAGACTTCCGCCAGAGCCGTCTGGGGCGCGAATGTATCCATAGCCGCAGCGTATCTGTCACGCAGGGACACGATCATCTCTTCCAGTTCCCCGTCCGGTTCGCCGGAGGCTCGTTCCTCCGGTACCGCTCCGCCAAAGTACTTCAGCACCATGGCCGTCGTGCGGGACACAAGGTTGCCCAGATCGTTGGCAAGGTCGGTGTTGATCGTGGAGATGAGCAGTTCATTGGTGAAATTGCCGTCGGACCCGAAGGGGAATGTGCGCAGCAGGAAGAAGCGGAGCGCATCGACCCCGTAGCGTTCGGCCAGCAGATAGGGATCCACGATGTTGCCGCGGCTCTTGCTCATCTTTTCTCCGTTGAGCACCAGCCAGCCGTGGCCGAACACCTTCTTAGGCAGGGGCAGGTCCACGCTCATCAGCATGGCCGGCCAGATGATGGAGTGAAAGCGTACGATCTCTTTCCCCACCACATGCACGTCCGCCGGCCAGTATTTTTCGAAATCATGATGGCGGTCGTTCATATAGCCCATCGCGGTGGCATAGTTGAACAGTGCATCGACCCACACGTACACGACGTGGCCGGGATCGAAGTCCACCGGGATGCCCCAGGTGAAACTGGTGCGGGAGACACACAGATCCTCCAGGCCAGGATCGATAAAGTTGTTCACCATCTCGTTTACACGGCTCTTCGGTTCTAGGAAATCCGTTGTTGTCAGCAGTTCACGCACCCGTCCCGCATATTTGGAGAGGCGGAAGAAATATGCCTCCTCCTCCGCGGCATGGACCTCGCGCCCGCAGTCGGGACACTTGCCGTCCACCAGCTGGCTCTCCGTCCAGAAGGATTCGCACGGTGTGCAGTACATGCCTTTGTACGTCCCCTTGTAGATGTCACCGTTCTCGTACATCTTCTTGAATATCTTCTGGATAGCTTCCACGTGGTAATCGTCTGTCGTGCGGATGAACCTGTCGTTGGAGATGTTCATCAGCTTCCAGAGATCCAGGATGCCCCGGGGACCCTCCACGATCTCGTCGACGAACTGCTTCGGAGTGATGCCTTTGGCCTTTGCCTTGTCCTCGATCTTCTGTCCGTGCTCATCGGTTCCGGTCAGGAACATGACATCATAGCCGCGCATCCTCTTGTAGCGTGCGAACGCGTCAGTGGCCACGGTGCAGTAAGTGTGCCCTATGTGAAGCTTATCCGACGGATAGTAAATGGGAGTTGTGATGTAAAACGTGTTTTTCTCCAACCTTCAGACCTCCTCTCGCCGGCCCCTCTTCAGGGACTGACTAATTAAGATATTTTATCACAGGCATCACGTGCAGGCAACAGAAAACCCTCCGAAAAAGACGCAGACCCGAAAGAAAACCTCCGTTCTGAAGCGGTTTCCCCGCCGGCGTCGTCCGGTGCGCTGTTGACGAAACCCGTTTCCGGGGGTAGAATGATATTTGTATCAGTATGCAGATCTATTCCGTACCGGGAGGCATCCATGAGCCAGCCAGATCAGGAACTGAATACCGGCTCATCCGCCGTCTTCGACTCCGGACGCCTGCTGCACGCCTATCTCGTAGTGGGGCCGGACGGCACACAGCGTGACACATTCACGGACCGGCTGGCCGCCGCTCTGGTGTGCTCTTCCTCCGGGACCGTCCCGTGCGGACTGTGCGCCGACTGCAGGAAGGCGTTCCGTGGCGTGCACCCGGACATCATCCGCCGGGGCAAGCCGGCAGACAAAGCCGTGTTCCCGGTCGAGCTGATCCGCGCCGTCTGTGCGGACAGTGCCGTGATGCCCAATGAAGCCGGCCGCAAAGTGTATATCCTGACGGACGGGGAACGGATGAACGCCGCTGCCCAGAACGCCCTGCTGAAGACTCTGGAGGATCCCCCTCCCCACTGCGCATTCATCCTGCCGGTGGCAGATCCCTCCGTCTTTCTTCCCACGGTGCGTTCCCGGTGCGCCCAGCTCCGGGTCCCCGACGACCCGGCCTTTGACAGTCAGGCGCTGGCAGATGCCGAGCGTTTTCTGGAGCTTCTGGCATCGTCTCCTGCGGAGGCAGCCGCCTTCCTGAGCGGACTGGACATGAAAAAAGAAGGCCGGGAGACTTTTTTCCGCTTCCTGGACGCCGCCGCCGGACTGGCGCCGGCGCGCATGGCTGACGGGCGTCTCTCCCCCGCCATGTGGTCCCGGCTGGACCGGGCGCTGGATCGCGCGGAACTGTACCGCGTCCACAATCTGAACACCGGCTACATCGTCGGCATGCTCACCGCCTGTCTGACGGCTCCTGCCGGCAATCTGTGAAATGAGGAACGTATTTTGACTGAGATCGTAAGCATCCGATTTAAAAACAAGGGCAAGACGTATTTCTTTGCCCCTAACGGCAACACCGTCACCGACGGAGATCCCGTGATCGTGGAGACAAGCAAAGGACCGGAGTATGCCGTGTGCATCTGGGGCAACCACTGGGTGGATGACTCCCGCGTAGTGCCTCCTCTCCGTCCCGTCCTGCGGGTCGCCAACGAGGAAGACCGGCGCCGGTTCGAGCAGAATGAGGCCCGGGAAGCCGAAGCCTTCCGCATCTGCCAGGAGAAGATCGCCGAGCGCGGTATGGATATGAAACTGGTGGACGTGGAGTACAGCTTCGACGGCTCGAAGATCCTCTTCTTCTTCACCTCCGAAGGCCGCGTGGACTTCCGTGAGCTGGTCAAAGACCTTGCGGGCGTGTTCCACACCCGTATCGAACTGCGCCAGATCGGCGTACGTGACGAAGCAAAGATGCTGGGCGGGCTCGGCATATGCGGCCGCCCCTTCTGCTGCCGTCAGTTCATGGATGATTTCCATCCCGTTTCCATCAAGATGGCCAAGACACAGGGCCTGTCCCTGAACCCTGCCAAGATTTCCGGCACCTGCGGGCGCCTGATGTGCTGCCTGAAATACGAGCAGGTCGCCTATGAGGACCTCGTGAAGCAGGCCCCCAAGGTGGACGCATTTGTGGACACACCGGGCGGCAAGGGGACGGTCGTGAACATCAACCTTCTCCGCGGCTACGCCAAGGTGCGTCTGGAGGACTCCGGGGACACCATTCCGAAGACCTACCCCTTCGACGAACTGGAGATCCTGGGCGGGAAAGCGCGCCGGGCAGAATATATAGCCGCCCGTGACGCCGGCCGGCTGGAGGAGGCGGGCTTTGCTCCGTCCCGCATCCGGCGCTCTCGGCTGGAGGAACAGCCCCAGCCTAAACGGGAAGAGGATCCCTTTGTCTTCGCCGACGGGACCGTGCCCGAACAGCCCGTGCCCGAAGAACCGCGGCCGGAGAAACCCTCCCAGGGGAAAAACCGCAGGAACCGGAACAGGAACCGCCGCGGCGCAGGCCAGGGCGGGAGCCGTCCCGAAGCCGCCGGAGAAGCCGCCGCAAAAGCGGCGCCCGAGGCGGTCGCCGGCAAGAACCACCCCCACGCTCAGAAAAGCCATCAGAACCGTCACCGCTCCAAAGGCGGCGCCCCCCGCGAAGGAGCAAAGGAGCAGCGTCCGAAGAACGCCGGACAGGAGCCCGGATCCGACACCGCCCGTCAGGCAGGTGCGAAGCCGGTCAAG
>JAEEGL011524356.1_pt1 | contig 16563 bp, 9 predicted proteins | sample 9134231 | NCBI WGS metagenome assembly JAEEGL01 (sample SAMN16246548, study PRJNA631951) | gut metagenome | biome: gut microbiome; feature: rumen; material: fiber-attached | host: Bos | place: Iran: Karaj | collected 2018-10
ATGTAACCTGCTTCAAACTGCGATCTGTCAACACCCTGAAGTCCGGCTACGAATGAAAGGAATCCGGATCCCATACTCATCCACAGGATAACTATCATACAGATTGGTAGCATGTACTTTGGGTCAATAAACCAAAGCTTTGGTGCATCAATAATTCCCAGATTCATCAAAAATGCATTTACATATCCGTATGCATCACCTCTGAAGAATACAGAGAAGATTACGTAACAGTTACCTGCAATTGATGGTGCGTAGAACACGATGACAGCTATACTTCTTATCCAAACAGGCAGCTCATTGATGAGCCAGGCAAAAAGGAAGGACAATATATATCCAAGGGGTCCTGTGATAAGTGCTATCATCAATGTGTTCTTTACACCAATAAGAAAGATATCATCCTGGAGAACCAGTGAGATATAATTCTGCAATCCAATGAACCTTGGTGGTTCAAGAATGTTGTAGTACGTGAAGCTGTAATAAATTGATGCTACTACAGGGAACACGAAAAACATTGTAAAAAGTATTGCATAGGGTGCCAGGAAGAGGTAACACATTTTTCTGTTCTTGGCCTTCTTCCAGGCTACATTCAAGTTGTGTTTTCGCAGTGTAAAATATTTCTGCAGATATTCCTTCATTATTTTATTCTCCTACCGCTTAGTCGACTGGCATACCAAATTCGATTCGTTTCTTCTTTATCTCTTCATCTATCAGGATTGAGTAATCGATGATGGTCTCTCGCGAATCTACCTTTTCGTTGATTACCTTTCTGATAGCGTTTGAAATATGACGTCCAGTGAAATATCCACCAGGTACTTCTCTGATACCTACTGTTGAATCCCACTGCTTGTTAAGGACTTCGATGTCCTCAACACTCCATGACAGACTTGAGAATGCATCTCTGTTAGCTGTTGCATATCTGGCGGATGAACCAAGAAGAGCTTCGATCTCACGACCAAATCTTACCTGTGTATCTGCCTTAGCCCACCACTTCATGAATTCCCATGCATTCTGTCTGAGCTCATCATCATCTGTCTTGATCATCATGGTAGCGCTTCCTGTGATGAAGTCTGATCTGTTGAGAGTTCTCTTTCCTGTTGCATCCTCTCTGTAGGTTCCAGGGATAAGAGTGAAGTCCCAAAGACCTCTGATCTCAGGTGCAGATACCATAAGTGTGTTATAAGTTGAATATGGTGCAATTCCAAGTGGCATTTCTCCAGAACGGAATCGGCTTACAAAGTCATAAACTGTAGGAATACCATAATCATTAAAGTATCTTACATAATCATCAAATGCACTTACACCAGCCTCTGTGTTAACTGTTGTCTTTGTTCCTTCCTCGTTGTACATATCTCCACCGTACTGGTAAAGGAGTGAGAAGTACATTGAAAGGTCAGGTACATTTGACATTACTGATGTTGATGCTGCTGTAGCACCGCTACTTCCTGCTGCTGTAGGGATACCGATTGAAAGGTTGTTACCCTGAATTGTAGGAAGCATCTCAATCAGTTCTTTCCAGGTATTTGGAACTTCAAGCTCCATTTCTTGAAGTACGTCTTTTCTATAGAACATTACGTTGAAGGTCTGTGTCTCTGGAATACCGTAAATATGTCCATCAAGTCTGTACTGTTCATAAGAGCTTTCTGAGTAGTGGCTCATTACCTCTTCCCAGCCATCAAACTGTGTGATGTCCTCAGCTGCACCACGGAGCGCGTAGTTAACAGGCTGATCAGCACCAACTGAAAGAACTACGTTTGGTCCTCGTCCTGCAAGTACCGCATTCAGAAGTGCGCCTGGATCAACGATTTCTACGTTGACCTTAACTCCTGTTGATGTTGTGAAGTCATCATCAACCATTGTCTTAAGGATTGTACCCTGGTCTCTACCGGTAAGTACCCAAACCTTAACTACCTTGTCGCTTGAGTTCTCATCGTAAACATCACCAACTGAGTTGTAATCTACGAAGAAGGAAGCAACGAAGGATTTAATCTCGTGCCAAGCCTTTGTAAAGAAGTTTGCTTTGTCCTTCTTTGGCTGTACTGAAGTGCCTGTAATTGTCAGATAGTCAATATCAAGCTTTGTCTCACTCATGTTAAGTGAAGCAGTACCCATGGATGTGATGTTATCCTTAAAGGTCGTGAACTCTGTTGTAATCTTCTGTGGCTTTTCACAGAATCTTTCAAGCTGCTGGGCAATTGTCTGCGCTGTAGCAATGTTATCTGCCATCTGTCCTGAGTAAGCAACCATGTCATCTACTATCTTGTAGAGACGCTTGCTTTCGAGATCCATAGCTTCCATAATCTCAGGATAGGTTGTTTCAATATGATAATCTCTGTATACATCCGGGCTTGCGCCTGTGTAAACAAGGATTCTTCTGTAAATCTGATTGAGTCTGTAGGTAGAATCTTCCATATCCTTAAGGATTGTACCCATTCCACCAAGACAAGCCTCAAGTCTTATTGTGTGCTGACCCTTTGTAAGGTAGAAATTAAATGGTGTTCCATTTTCATCTGCAAGATCAAGGCAATCCCAATCGTTCTTATACTCGAAGGAGATTTCTGAAAGCTCTTTGAAAGGGACCTCTCCGTCAATCTTTACCATTCTGTTTGAAACAGAACCTCTTGCGTAGTTCTGACGGCCTTTGATCATGATGTTATAGTAACCATCTTCTGGAACCTCAAAGTTCCACTCTATCCACTGGCCTGAGCTTCTCCAGGCATCACCACCTACATAATTGAGAACTGTGTTTGTAACACTGTTTGGATATGTGGTTGGTGAAGATCTGTCATATTTTGCATAAAGTGAAGATTCTGATCTAAGTGTTGAATCCTCGCCCTGTACAACCTGCACATAATTCTTGGCTGTATCGGAACCTTCAGCAGCATTATTAGCTGCAAGGTATTCTTCATAAGTAGGTTTTTCTTTTACTGCTGAAAGAGTAACCTCAGAAAGAATCATTGGCTCGTTGTCAGCCTTGAAGGTGAGCTCATTCTCTCCCTTATTAAAATAGAAGAGATAAGGATCAACTACGAAGCCCATATCATCTCTGAAGTACTCGCTCTGCCATCCGATGTACTCAACCTGTCTTGGACGAATCTCATTGCCCTGGTTATCAACCTTCTTTTCACCGCCGTCCATCCACATTCTTGCAAATGCGATGTTTCTGGCATCTTCAAAAGGAAGCTCGCCGTTGATGTATACTGAACGCTCAGCAGCTACACCTCTTGATTCAGGAATTTCATATGCGATGTGAAGCTGGTATAAGCCTTCTGTAGGAACGTTTACCTTCCAGGTAACTTCTGAACCTGTCTCGGTGTAAAGAGCGTTGTCCTCAACATGAACATCACCTGTTGCTGTGTAGTCAAGGACGTTAACCTCTACATCGCTTGTAGGCATCGCCACATCCTTATGTTCATTGAGGTAGCCGGTATAAGAACCAACTCTCTCCATTCCTTCTACTTCTTTTGTAAGATCTACACCTTCATACTTAGCATGGAAGTCCTTCTTCTCCTGATGTGAAAGGATAACACCAAGTACAACAAGTGCTGCAACTAACCCAAGTATTATTAAAAGTTTTTTCAAAGTCTTATTCATGTTTTTAAGTCCTTTTATTCTTTTTCAGCGAATACCCAGAACGCTGGCTTTGGTTTATAAAGATCGTCGAAAAGGAGTGGGCACTGGGCCTTTTCCTTATTGCTTCCGCCGCCTACTGTTGATCGGTGCTGAAGCCATGAATACTTATCTATTGTTCCCCAGAATGTTATTCCGGAAACGTCTACTCCTGAGTTCTTGGCAGATAAAAGAGCGTTGTACATGAGATTGTAGGTCTTTCTCATCTTTTCGTACTCTTTTTCCTTGGACTCAGCGCTTCCGTCGTAGTCCTCACTGGATGAAAGATCCCATTCAGTGATCTGCACACTTCCTACGACCTTGCCGTATGCCTTGGCTGAAACTTCTACATCATTGGCTGAAGGAGAATCTACATTGTAGTGTCCCTGCATGCCCATGGCTGTGATTCTTGTTCCGACTCCAGGCTCGCCTTCGGCGTCCTTGACCGCCTGAAGAAGATTGATGATTCCCTGTCTCTTCTGAACCGAGCATTCATTGTAGTCGTTGTAGTAAAGCTCAAGGCTTTCAGGTGCATATTTATTGGCATACTTGAAAGCATTTATAATGAACTCTTCGCTTTGGTAAACGTGCCACCAGCTAGAGTTATTACCATGAGTGTCGTTCGACAGGTCCTCATTTGGATTCTCGGCATCAGTTCTGTAGGTTCCTGTTCCATCCGATACAGCTTCGTTAACAACATCCCATCCATAAAAGAGATCCTTGTATGGACTGTCCTCTCCGGTGAAGTGGGTAAGAACTTCTCTTATGTACCACTCCTGTCTCTTGTCCATCTCTTCTTTGGAAACATAAGGCTTTGTTTTGTCGTAGTCTTCATGGAAGAACCATTCAGGTGTCTGTGAATGCCATACAAGAACATGGCCTCTGACCTTTATCTCCCTGTCTGGATGTACCTCATTCCATTTAACAAACTTATTAAGGATTTTCTCCGGATTAGTGAAATTCAAAACCGGAACTGTTATTGTCTCACCGTTAAGCTCCGCTTCCTGTGTCCCAGGACATTTTCCATTGCTATAGCCAAAAAGTGAATCCGGCTTGAGCTCATTGCCAAGTGTCACTGCATTAAAATGTGTGGTGACCAGATTCCAAAGTGGAATATCCCAAGGCTCTTTACCTGTTATGGCACAGCCGATCCGGCATCCCATCTTTTGCTCTACGCAATCACGAAGTGCTGGAATCTCTTCCTCTTCACTCTCCGCTTCTGAAGCCTCACTGACCTGCTGAGCTGAACTGTCTGTATTTTCTTGATTGGAAGTATTTGATATTGAAGAATCTGACGTTGCCTCGCTTGCTACTTCTTCATTTACTGCATCACTTCCCGGTACAGTATTGCCACAGGCACTTAGTGCCAAAATGGCAGAAGCCGCTGCAATAGCAACAATTGACTTCCCCCTGTTGCGCAAAATGTTTCCCTCCCAATTTGATAATCAAAATTTGCTATAGTCAGCTTTTACTGACAATGAATAGCATATCGGCTTTCCCCTTAAGCTGCTCTCCACATTTTGCCTATCACTATTCAATTATTGCTTTTTAGTCTCAAAAAATCAAGGTATTATTTTGTGCACTTTTTACAAATGGCATAAAAAAAATCAAGCACCATTTATTTAATGTGGGCACGATTAAGCGATTAATAGCAATATTTGAGAAGAATGATTTTTCATATAGTGTTATTATGATTGAACGAATGTCGGAATATTGTAAATGGGGTATCCGACAGACGCGCATTGGGGAATGCTTTATTTGAGTATGTTGGAGGGTTGCATCATGACTAACAGACCAGAAAATGTCAGATTGGATTATTATAAGCAAAATACGGACTACGCTTCCCGTGTTTTGGATGATAATAACAATGAGAAATCTATTTTCCCAAAGGATAGCTCTATCCGTATCTGGTTCAACGAGATCCCTGTGGATTATCCTTCTCATTGGCATAATGCCCTGGAGATAATTTTCCCTATTGAGAATTATTATGATGTAGATGTAGACAACGAGCCTCACCACGTGGTTCCTGGGGACATTCTTTTTATCCCGCCAAGAAAGTCTCACTATCTGCATGCTCCAAGCAGTGGAAGCAGATATATCTGCCTCTTTGATATTGATTTCTTTTCATCAGTAAGGGGCTACTCAGGACTTATGAATATGCTCAACGACTGTATTCATATCAATGCCGAGGATTATGCTCCTATATATAATGAAGTATATACATTATTTACACAGATCTGGAATGAGTACTTCCAGAGAACAGAGTTCTATGAGTTCTCTATTTACTCTCATCTTTTCCAGATCATGACAATTCTTTCAAGATACCAGCTTGGAAAGATTCACCTGTTTTCAGACAGCACGCCGGTAAAGCGTCGTGAGTATTTTGAAAAACTCAACACTGTTATCGACTACATCGACGAAAACTATGCTTACGACATCGCCCTTGAGGATGCAGCGTCCTTCAGTGGATTTTCAAAATTCCATTTCTCCAGACTTTTCAAGGAGTATATGGGATGCACCTTCTACGACTACCTTATCGGGCAGCGTATCAAAGCCACTGAGGTACTGCTTACAAGAGATGACCTTTCTATTACAGATATTGCACTGCAATCCGGCTTTTCAAGCATCTCTACCTTTAACCGAACCTTCAAGCTCAAGAAGGGCTGCACTCCAGGTGAGTACAGATCACTGTTTTCAGGAGGTCTCGGCAAAGAAAAGGGAGACGTTTCCGCTAAAGCTGCCAAATAATTTTTTCATATTTATGCCGGTCCGGGTGTTAAGTACTTCGGACCGGCTTTTTATTTCTTATTTCTTTTGTTTATTCAGCCTTCCAGGAATATACATCGTAGCCTGTGCCTGCAAATACGAAGTATACGTCGTGAACGCCTGTGATTGGAGTTTCAAACTCTACTGATGATTTTTCAGTAATATCTACATATCCAACTGCTTCTGAAGCAGGATTATCAAGGCAGATCTTAATTGCATTTCCTTCTTTTGCTGCTTCTTTTTCTACTATATTAAAGAAGATTTTTTTTGCGCCTTCATTTCCGAAATCAACACCACTTATCTGTACCCAGCTGCCATCAGAAAGTCCAGAAAGGATCATGTCTCCTGAGCCATACTGCTGAGCCTCATCGCCGTACTGCTTGGTAGTAAAGCCTGCTCCGTTTGAAATAGTAACTGCCTTTACTTCCTCATATGGGTTAAAGTTCTTTGTCTGTGCTACGCCAGCTCTTGTTCCAACACTCTTTGATGGCTCGTTGTTTTCGTTGAGGATGAGCTTATCAATGTTTGTACTGCGGTATCCGCCGTCCATACCCATCTTCTCTTCAAGGATTCTTGCATGATATGTAATGTACCACTGACCTTCAAACTCAAACATGCAGTGATGGTTGTTTCCGCCTCTTCCAAAGAACTGCTGAGGGTTCTTAAGAACTGGGTTGCATCTTTCAAAAGGTCCCATTGGGCTGTCTGACTTCATGGTAATGATCTCGCCATTTTCAAAGCCCAGCTCCTTGGTTGCTTCAGGAGTCATGCTGAAGTTTGAGCAATATGAATAATAGTATGTTCCGTCAATCTTATTTATTCCTGAATCCTCAAAAAGGTAGTCGACATTTTCGATAGGCTGTGGATCGCAGGCAAGGCTTATCATGTCATCACCAAGCTTTGCAACTCTTGCTGTTCCAGGATTTGATGCCTTCTCAGGGGATGGAACACCGCCGCCAACGTAGATGTATGCTGAGCCGTCATCATCCATCAAAACTGCCGGATCGAAGAGCCATGTTACCTCTGCGCAGTTTGGAGTCTCTCTTGAAATAAGTGGACCGCCAATAGGATCAGTAAATGGTCCATAAGGTGTATCTGATGTAAGCACTCCTATTCCATTTCCGTTATTAGCAAAGTACAAAAAGAATTTGTCTTTGCCATCAATATTCTTGTATGCTGCTGCAGGTGCCCAGGAGTTTGGTCCCCAGGATGCCTGTCCCTTTTTACCTGCTGCATAGACAGTTCCGTGATCTGTCCAGTTTACAAGATCATCTGATGAAATAACGCAGATGGTATCTATATTTCCATAAGTATTTTCTTTTACTGTCTTGTCTGGATTGTAGGATGGCTTATCACCTGTCATATATAAATAAACTCTTCCGTCATAAACAAGCGCATATGGATCTGCACCAAAACGCTGTACCATAACCGGATTATGATCTGTAACAGGCTTTACCACCTTCTGCAAATCAATGTTTTTGAATAATTCTTCAACCTTCACTTCTGATTCCTCACTGTTCATATTTTACGGTTGTCAAATGACTATCCTAGAATATTAAAACAAAAGATAATAAGCCACCAATTTATTGCGATGTTCATTTCAGATATTGCGCATACCTCAAACTTAGCAACGAGTTGAAAGTTTGTAGCAATATTTGAGTGGATGATAAGTCGGGCAAAAATATATATGTATTAAGGAATAAGTATTGAATTATATACAGACTTTGTATTGGGAGAGAAAAAATGCTTAGAGAAACGACAGTTAAAAGCGGCAAAGTCAGAGGACTTGCCGGCACTAATCCAAAAATAACAGTTTATCGTGGTATTCCTTTTGCCAAGGCTCCTGTAGGGGAAAACAGATGGCGCGCGCCTCAGCCTGCTCAGGACTGGGAAGGAACACTTGATGCCTATGACTTTGGTCCTATTTCATATCAGGACAGACCTGCCATGGGCACTGACCTCTACTGCAGAGAATGGCACGTAGACAAGGATATAAAAATGAGCGAGGACTGCCTCTACCTCAACATCTGGACACCGGCAAATGAAAAGGATGAAAAGCTTCCTGTTCTTGTATGGTTCTTTGGAGGCGCCTTCCAGTGGGGATACACTGCAGAGATGGAGTTTAACGGCGAAGAGCTTGCAAAGCGCGGTGTAATCGTAGTCAGCGTAGGCTACAGACTTAACTGTTTTGGCTTCATGGCTCATCCTGAAGTTACAAAAGAAGCTCCAACTGCTCCTGCAAACTTTGGTCTTCTTGATCAGCAGGCTGGTCTTAAGTGGGTTTATGAAAACATTGCTGCCTTTGGCGGAAACCCTGACCAGATTACTATCGCAGGTCAGTCAGCTGGCGGCTCCAGCGTAATGCATCAGCTTACCAACAAGGACAGCGCGAAATATATCAAGGGCGCAATCGTTCTTTCAGGAATTATCAGACTTGCCAACCCTGATGCTGACATTTTCAGACCTCTTAACCTTGAAAAGGCCGAGCAGCTCGGAGCTGAGTTTATAAAGAGCCTTGGTGTTTCATGTCTTGAAGAAGCAAGAAAACTCTCTACTGAGGAGGTTTTCCAGGGCTATAACAGATTTGTGGCTGACAACCCAAGAATGTTCCCTATTCAGGACGGCTTCTTCTGCGAAAGCGATCCTGTACAGCTTTTTGCTGACAGAAAATGCGCTAACGTACCTGTTATCGCCGGCAATACAACAGATGAATTTTCTTTTGGCGGCGTAAATAGCGTTGAGTTATCCGTTAAATCAGCATTTGCTGATGCCAGCAAAAACGCACCCGACCAGAACTTCTACTATTATAGATTTGATCCGGACATCCCTGGAGATGGCCACGAGGGCGATTCCTATCCTGGCACCTTCCACTCTGTAGACCTGTGGTTCTTCTTTGGGACACTTGGAAAGAGCCATCGTCCATACGAGGGAAGACACTTTGATCTTGCAAGACAGATGTGCGATTACGTCGCAAACTTTATTAAGACCGGCAACCCAAATGGAATTGGCTTTGATAAAAAGGAGCTTCCTAAGTGGCTTCCATTCTCATCAGAAGACAAAAATGAAATGGAGTTCCTTGGAAGAGGCGCAAGCCCAAGAAAGGAAGGCGGCATAAGACAGGGTAGCAAAAAGCAGGCTGTTAACCCTTATCTTCCATCCTGGGAATACATTCCTGATGGAGAGCCTTACGTATTTAACAACAGAGTTTATGTATATGGCTCACATGACCTGTATCAGGGCGAGACCTTCTGCCTTGGCGACTATGTTTGCTGGTCAGCTCCTGTTGACGACCTTGGCAACTGGCACTATGAGGGAGTGAGCTATCCAAAGCTTGCTGATCCTCTCAACGAAAGAGGCAACATGTGCCTTTACGCTCCTGATGTAACTGTTGGTCCTGACGGAAAGTATTATCTTTACTATGTTCTCGACAAGGTATGCGTTGTATCCGTTGCAGTTAGCGATACTCCTGCGGGCCCATTCAAGTTCCTTGGTTATGTTCACTATGAGGATGGAACAAGACTCGGAGAAAAGGAGGGCGATGAGCCTCAGTTTGATCCAGGTGTTCTTACGGAAGGTGACAATACATATCTTTTCACAGGCTTCTGCGGACAGGGTGACGCTTCAAGACACGGCGCTATGCTGACAGTTCTTGACAAAGACATGCTTACAATTAAGAGAGCTCCTGAGTTTGTAGCTCCAGGTAACGTATATAGCAAGGGTACTGCATACGAGGGACATGCTTTCTTTGAGGCTCCTTCTATCAGAAAGCACGATGATACATACTACTTCATCTATTCTTCTGAGGTTATGCACGAGCTTTGCTACGCAACAAGTAAGAACCCTCTTGGCCCTTATGAGTATGGCGGAGTTATCGTAAGTAACTGTGACCTTCACATTGACAGCTACAAGAAGGCTGACGAGGCTACCTGTTACGGAGCAAACAACCACGGAAGTATTGTTCAGATTGGTGATGATTGGTATATCTTCTACCACAGACATACAAACGGAACCTGGTTTAGCAGACAGGGCTGCGCTGAAAAGATTCACTTTGAGGCAGATGGCAGCATTAAGCAGGTTGAGATCACTTCCTGCGGTCTGAATAATGGCCCGCTTTCTGATATTGGAGAGTATCCTTCATACATTGCATGTAACATCTTTACTGAGGAACACAAGATTTATGTTGAACCCGGAGCTCCACGTGTTGTTCAGGAGGGTGGTGACAACACTCAGAACGATGGCTATATCAAGGATATTGTTAATGGCACCACTATTGGCTACAAGTACTTTGACATGAAGGAAGCTACAGGTCTTCGCATCAAAACAAGGGCTTACTACAACGGAAGCTTTGAGGTTAAGACTTCTCTTGATGGCGAAGTTCTTGGCAAGATTGATGGTATTGGATCTAACATCTGGGAGACCTTCGAATGTAAATTTGATAAGAAAGTTACCGGCGTAAATGCACTTTACCTTGTATACCACGGAACAGGTACACCTAGTCTTAAGTCAATCGAGTTACTGCATTAAGTTGTTAATTAACCAGGGCGCCTTCGTAAGAAAAACATCTTACGAAGGTGCCATTTCTATCTTTTTCTTATCGTGGTATTATTGGTTAGTGAAGCACTCTACGGTTTTTAGAAAGGAAAAAAGAAATAATGCGAAATAAACGATTTATTGCTATGGCTATTGCTTCAGCGTTGATTATTGGCGCAGTTACCGGATGCGGAAGCACAAATGCTAATTCCGGAAGCAATACCGAGAACACAACTGCTGAATCGGATGCTTCTGTAGTTGAAAAATCTACTACCGAGTCATCGTCTATGGAGGCTACTAATGAAGTTTCTATTGAAGATGCCGGCGCTGCTTCATCTGAGGAAGTTGCAGCAAAGACCTCCAGCGCACCAGAAGGAGTTACAGTAAAGGGAATTACAGAAAGGAATGACGAGATGAGAGATATTTCTCCTATGGAGCTTGTGGCTGAAATGAAGGCTGGTTGGAATCTTGGTAATACCTTTGATGCCACAGGAAGTGACGGACTTTCTGCAGAGACCAGCTGGGGTAATCCAAAGACCACAAAGGAAATGATTGATGCCGTATGTGAGAAGGGCTTTGATTCTATCAGAATTCCTATTACATGGGATAAGCACATGGGCGAGGCTCCGGATTATACTATTGATTCCGCCTGGCTTGACCGTGTTGAAGAGGTTGTAAACTTCGCTCTTGATGATGGAATGTATGTTATCATCAATTCTCATCACGAGGAGGAATGGCGTATTCCAGACAACGCACACATTGACGATGTTGACGCACAGCACAGAGCTCTTTGGACTCAGGTTGCAGAACGCTTTAAGGACTACGGCGATCACCTTGTATTTGAAGGTCTGAACGAGCCCAGAGTTAAAGGTGGCGAAAAGGAATGGGAAGGCGGCACTGAAGAAGGCAGAGCCTGCGTAAACAGACTTAATCAGTCTTTTGTTGACGTAGTCAGAGCAACCGGCGGCAACAATGAAAAGAGACTTCTTTTGGTAACAAGCTTTGCTTCATCCTGCATAAAAGAAGCTATTGATGGTGTTGAGATTCCATCAGATGACCACATAGGCGTTTCAATTCACGCTTATACACCATATGCTTTTACCTATCATCCAGGCGAAAGCTGGGAGCTCTTTATCTGGGATGGCACACATAACAACGAGATAGCTCAGGTAATGAATGACTTACAGAAAACTTTTCTCGATAAGAATGTGCCGGTTCTTTTGACAGAATATGGTGCCATGAACAAGGATGAGAATACTGTAGCTGTTGAAAAATGGGTTACTGCCTATATTCTCAGAGCCAGACTTAAAGGAATTCCATGCTTCTGGTGGGATAACGGAATCTATAATCAGCAAGGCGAGAAATTTGCAATCTTTGACAGAAAGAACCTTAAGTGGTATCGCGAAGAGGTTGTGGATGCTTTGATTAAAGAGAGCTACGCAGAGTAATATGTTTTATTATAGACGTGCAATTATTTTATATTGTGCTATAATGAACTGAAAAATGTATTGGACACAATGTATATTACACTTATTATTCGCACTCTTTGACATTCACAGATTCATATACATATAGTGTCAATCTCAATCTTTAGGAGGATAAGCATGAGCACAAGAATTGGTATTTTAGGATATGGAAACCTGGGAAAAGGAGTTGAGCTTGCTGTAGCTGCTGCCCCTGACATGGAGCTGGTTGCTGTTTTTACAAGAAGAGATCCTTCTTCCCTTACAATTAGAACACAGGGCGTTCCTGTTGTATCTGTTAACGACGTAGCTGATTGGAAAGACAAGATTGATGTTATGATCCTTTGCGGTGGAAGCGCTACAGACCTTCCTGTTCAGACACCTGAATATGCAAAGATGTTCAACGTTGTAGACAGCTTTGATACACACGCAAGAATCCCTGAGCATTTTGCAAATGTTGATGCAGCATCAAAGGCTGCTGGCAAGGTTGCAGTAATCTCCTGCGGTTGGGATCCAGGAATGTTCTCTCTTGCACGTGTTTATTCCAATGCAATCCTTCCTGACGGAAATGACTATACATTCTGGGGCAAGGGTGTTTCACAGGGCCATTCAGATGCAATCCGCAGAGTAAAGGGCGTAAAGAACGCAAAGCAGTACACCATTCCTGTTGAGAGCGCACTTGAAGCAGTTAGAAGCGGTAAGAATCCTGAGCTTACAACTCGCGACAAGCACACAAGAGAGTGCTTTGTTGTTCTTGAGGAAGGTGCAGATGCTGCAGCTGTGGAAAAAGAGATCAAGGAAATGCCCAACTATTTTGCTGATTATGATACAACCGTTCATTTCATCAGCGAAGAAGAGCTTCTTAAGAACCACAGCAAAATGGCTCATGGCGGTTTCGTATTCAGAAGCGGTAAGACTGGTGCTGACAAAGAGCACAATCACATCATCGAGTACAGCTTAAAGCTTGATTCTAACCCAGAGTTCACAACCAGCGTCCTTGTAGCAGTTGCCAGAGCAGCTTTCAGAATGCAGAGCGAGGGCCAGACAGGCTGCAAGACTATGCTTGATATTCCACCAGCATATCTTTCAGATAAGAGCGGAGAGGAGCTTAGAGCGCATTTGTTATGAATAAAGTACGTTTTCATCTTCCGGGGCTTAGATACAATTTTCCCCTTAACATGTTTTGGCTGAACATGTTAAAGCAGTATCCACATTATTTTAGAGAAGGCGTGGAGATTGCTTCAATTTTCGGCTGTTTTCCTTTTTCTCTTTGGAACGGAGGAAGACTTATAGGCGACGATCAGTGCGATAAGGCTTTTGTTGAGCATGTCATAAAGAGCATTAACGCGCAGGGCGTTCCTGTCAGATTTACTTTTACAAATCCTCTTATCAGAGAGGAAGATCTTCGTGATCCTTTCTGCAATTTTTGCATGAAGGCTGGCGACAATGGCAAGAATGAGGTGCTTGTTTTTTCACCACTTCTTGAGGAGTACATCCGCACAAACTACCCTTCTTATGCTATCGACTCAACCACATGTAAGGAGATCAAGAGCGTAGAGGCCCTTAACGAAGAGCTTGAGAAGGATTACAAATATGTTGTTCTTGATTACAACATGAACAATCAGTGGGATGAAATTGAGAAATTAAATCACAAGGACAGAGTTGAAGTTCTTGTTAATGCTCTCTGCGTTCCTAATTGTCCAAGACGTGGCGATCACTACAAGAACGTTGCTCTTAACGAGCAGATCATAAATGACAATAAATCTCTTCCACCTGAAAAGAGAAAGCACATTATTCCATGGAAGTGCGAATATGGTGATTTGAACAATCTCTACACCATTCAGGATTATCCTACATTTGTTTCACCAGAGCTCATCTGGGAAAAATATGTACCAATGGGAATCAACAACTTTAAGATTGAGGGTAGAACTGCTAATCTCTTCTCTCTCATCGAGACTTATTGTTTCTTTATGATTAAGCCTGAATACCAGGGAGCTGCAAGACTTCTTCTTTTGCACAACCTAGAACACTCAAGAATTGTTCAGGTTAATAAACCAAAGCCTTCTGTATTCAAGCCTTAATTTTCTAGTATATAAAAAATGAAACCCGCATACAGCGTCAGATATCTACCGATGCTATATGCGGGTTATTATTATCTTCTACTTTATAATTTACTATTTGCTTTCTTTTTCGTTTTTCTTAAGCTTTGACCTTATCAAGCACTTTCTTATATGGCATCAGCATACCTTCTGTCATCTTGCCGCCTATCTTTTTGGATATAGATGGATTTTCCATCATCTGGCCAACTGCGTACATTGCCAGGATGGTGCCTCTCTTTTTCTGTGGAAAATCATAGAAGCCATGCTCTTTGTAAAACCTGTGATCCTCACGCATAAGTCCCTGCATGATATAGATCAGATCCCTGAAAATCTTGATTCCACCTACTCCATAGAAATTCTTTGGCTGCTGGAAGTTATTGGCCATGTCATAAATGAGTTCTCCTACAAGGGTATCTATTTCCTCATTAGGCGCTGTTTCATTTGTAGCAATACCGGATAGGTGGTTGCCTCCAACCTGAGCCCTTGCTTCTAGCAGCATCATCAGATTCTTTTCATCATGGTAATGGCCGTCAATCAGGTAGCCAACCGGTTTTCCCATGGTCACTGTCCTGTGACCATTGCAGAACTGGCGGTCATCATACATCTTGAAACGGTATCCCATTGAATGGTCTTTTACAGTAAAAGCATAAATGATTGCATCTGATTCCTGAATGTTATCTCTTAAAAAATCATCAAAGTGATCTGCGTAAACGCAGGTTCCATCAGCTGCACAGTGGAAACATCCAAGACAACCTCCAAGAAATGGGAACTCTCCGATGTTTACCACATCTGCCCTGCAGGGAAGCTTGTCTATAAAACGCTGAATCATTCCATTTAATCTGGTATTATCTTTGGATGCGTCAGTTACAATTACTACGCGTTTATCCTGTAAAGAAACGGGGATTCTCCTGCTACGAACTGTTTCGTTCGTGTTTGCCTCCCTTATCATTGTCCCATCTGTGCCTTCCTCATGTAACTTCTGTGAGCAACCTTCTACTTCCACCAGCTCTTTTTCTGACTTATTCTGGAGCATAGGCACATAATATCCGTTTCTTACTTCATAAAGAACGTGATGGAAAAAGGCCCTGGCCTCCTTCTGACCTTTTTTCCTCAAAAGATCGTCCATATCTGCAGAAAGGCCTTTGAGCACACGCATTCCAAGATCAGCGCAGTTTTCCTCGATAAAAGCATGGGCTGTCACATCGTAGAAATGCTTGGATGTGGTTACCTGCGTAGCGTATTTGCCCTTAAGATTGATATTGTTTTCCTTTATCAGCTCAATGAATCTATGCAGCTGGCTTGGAACAAGGAATGTATAAACAGGATAAGCAAAAACAATAAGCTCTGCCTTCTCTAGTTGCTCTTTCGCCTCAGAAAAAACCTTTTCATATTTTCTTATGAATTTGCCCACGTGGCATACATCATATGCGTGCTGCGGGTAGCATAACTTAATGTATTCTATGGTCTGGTAAGTGATGCTGTTCTCTCCTTTTGGAGAGCCGTTCAGGATCAATATGTTCATGGAATTTTACCTCTATCAGTTATTTAACGATTATTATATCTTATTTTAGCAGGATAGTATAAATTGTACGACTACGTATGATATTATGTATATAAATATACATGCTTGCGTTTTGATTTTCTTATTTTTCTGTTCAGCTATGGTAATCAGCGCTTTTTACATGGGGGACATCATGAAATCTGACAACAAAGAACACAAAATCTATCTGGCAATCCTTTTAGTTTTCATAATTGCTTTTGTAGGAATTACCGCTTTATACCTGGTAAGGAAAAGTAACACTTCGATTGTAATTCAGGGTGAACCTGAGGATATTGTTTTGGAAAACTTTAGCGGTGATTTGGATTTTGAAGTCTATACCGTTCATGCTTATGATGGCAGCGTAACTAATAGGGATGCTGTCTCTTTTACGATTGATGGAAAAACCTATACTGCAGATCCCGGTGAACTTGTAATTGAATTTGAAAAAGAGTATTCGGAAGAGGTTAACGCCTATGTTCCCGGAAGTATCAGCAATCAGCACATGTCATTGACCTCTGATTCTTCCTTAGATGAAGGCTCTTTTGCAGACACAGTTGAA
>JAEEGL012413200.1_pt1 | contig 16563 bp, 15 predicted proteins | sample 9134231 | NCBI WGS metagenome assembly JAEEGL01 (sample SAMN16246548, study PRJNA631951) | gut metagenome | biome: gut microbiome; feature: rumen; material: fiber-attached | host: Bos | place: Iran: Karaj | collected 2018-10
AATCAATTCCAAGTCAATCCACAACTCATTAGGAACGCACGCGTCAACATTAAGACTTCCTTAAAGACGATTGAGCCATATGCCTTGAAGGCCCTCATTAAAGAAGACCTCGCCAAGCACCCTGGGGCGAAAATTTCCGAGATATCTTCGAGAATCCCAGACATTGATATAAAGGAAATCCGCAAAATGGTGTATTCAATGGTTGATGAAGACATCTATTCAGAAGGGGCCAAAACCAATCGGATCTACTACCTAAACAGTGGCAGAAAATAAAAGAACAGAAAAAGAAACAGAAAAAGAAACAAACCCAATACGCTCAGAATAAGATAGTTACACATTATCAGTTCTTTTTCGGATCCCTTTAATACCCCCAAAACAAATGTGGATTAGGAGGCTTGGTTTTGCTTCCTTACTTAGCTGATACCATTCTTTCTTCCAGGATGGTGCACGCATCAACCCTGCCGTTCCAGACCTAAAAGGAAGAAGTGTCCTGGAAAATCAAGTGGACTTGCAAGAATTTCATAGTCTTGCGGGCTTGCCTTACCTTTGCCTTTCAAAATGATCGGAATGCCGCTGCCGCAGCATATCATAGACCTCGTCGGTAATCTCTTTGACGAAGGCATGGACGACGAGACAATCTGCCGCGCCGTCCTTAAAGCATGGGAAATACATAAGGATAGTCCCCGCCGGGAAGCGTTTGGAAACGACGAACAGGCGGGGACTTCTGTGAGCGCTCCGGCCCTTATCTTCCCAGAAAAAACTTTAGGATAGCCTAGCTGACCTCAGGAAATTCGGCTTCCTGCTCGAAGGCTTTGGGCGCAATGCCATCCTCCTCCATCAATTGGGAACAATCCTTCCTATGCATATGAAATGGACACATATCTAAAGATATTAATGTAAGTATTCAAATAATCCGGATATAATTGGCTTAAACAACCAGCAACAAAAAACGGATGAAAACACTTTCAGTCAGACAACCTTGGGCGTCACTGCTTATCTCAGGTGTAAAGGACGTTGAGAACCGCACATGGGCACCTTCAAATGATCTCATCGGCAAGCGGATTCTTATCCATGCCTCATCAGCGAAGATTCCAAAGAGCTTTTTCGACACCATCCCATTTGAGTGGTGCTCTGCAATAGCAAATGCTACACGCTACGGTTGGATTCCAAACAACGATGATGCTCCTCTTGGCAGTATCATCGGATATGCGACCCTAGTAGGCAGCACAAGGTCTACTGACTCCCTTTGGGATGGGGGAGAAGGCCAGATTAAATGGATCTTTACCGATCCATTCGTCTTTGACGAGCCGATTCCATGCAAGGGGAAACTGGGCCTGTTCGATTACCCTCTTGAAGAGGATAACCTTCCAAAGGCACACAAGGCGATTGCCTTTAAGCCATATCTTAATGGGACAGAGGCTGTATTCCCAGTGGAAGATTCCCTGATAGATGAACTTGATGGAATGCCTGGTCCATATTACGATGTGACCATGGAAAATGTAAACGATTTCTTTGATCCATCTGTCGAGGACAGTTACGTCCCCAAGAATGTACAGACAATTCGTTTGGTCAGTCCTTTTCGGACCGTAATCCATGAAGTCGAATCAGTAGAAACATTCCCTGACTCCTATCAGGATACCGGTGAGCCAATCTTCTACACATCGTTGGGAGGAGAGGATTTCGTGAAACTTATGATGTGCTTCGTCCTGAAGCGCTAGACATGGAAATGGGGAAAAAGGGGAGGCTGTTTAGAACGGCCTCCCCAGTTTTTTATATGATTGTATAATCAGCAGCATAAAAGCGATACTTGTTGTCTGATCGGTCTGTATTTGTGCTCAATTTGGTAATGATGATTTTGTCTCCCTCGCTGACAGGTGCCTTACCCTTGTTCTTTGTTCCTCTTGGATTCAGTTTTATGTAATCTCCAACATGATAGATGTTATTGATATGATCCTTTTCAACAATGCAAACTCTGGTGGAGTTACCGTTTGAATCACGAAGGCAGTAATTCTCTAAGCGTACGCAGCGCTTTTTGTTTTCTTCGACTTCGCTGTGATTGTTAATATACTCGGCAGAATACTGGATGAAGTCGCAGAGGTTCAGAAGTGCTGAAAACTTATAGAGAGGGGTCTTGATTCCACTTTCATATTCGTTCAGTTTGTGGTTTATATCTATGACATCCTCACCAGCTACCCGATATCCGTCGTGTTTGCATTTCTGTGTGTAGTTGAGCGAGGTGTCCATGAGAGTGGTCATAAGTGCAGGAAGGACGGGCCCTTGGGAGTCAAAGACTCCCATAGGGTTTTTTTGTCCAAGAATATTGTCAGGCTTTTCTCCGCAGAGGTACTTCATCGCATCGGTAATGTTGATCTCGCTGAGTTTGTTCCCTGCTGCCTTGAAGCACTCCCTAGGAATCAGCCCGGCCTCATAATAACGTTTGCATATATATTCGATGATATCCCTCATTTCCTCGGGCCCTGGGCATTCGCTCCTGTGTGCATCAAAGGAAAGTGCCTTCAGGAATAGCATCAGTGTATTTTTGTATTCATCGCTGAAATGCAGGACGTCAGCAGCGTCAAGGACATCAGCATACATGTTTTTGATCTGCCGCTCTTCAAGTTTTGAAGACTCTGATTTGATATAATCTATCAACTCCCTGTATGGATCGAAGATAGGGCTTTTGGTTTTCGGGTCATTCTTTTTGAAGAGCTTCAGCCCTTGATACTGATTGTTCAGTTCTTTCACCTTTTGGTCATCGATGTATGCCGAATAAATGCAGCAAGGAATCTTCTTTTCCCGCTTGTATTCCTGTATGGCTGACAACATATCGTACACTCCTCCGGTATCACCGTCGGTCACATCTCCTTCTCTGGTGCCACGAGCATCCAGAATTATGAAATCGATATCCTTCCAGTTACTGTGAAGATATGCCATTCCCTCGTTTGAGTTCAATGCCTTTACAATCTGTATCCCCTCATCCTGACAGTTATCAATGAGGTTGTCATCTGGGCGGTCATCCACCCAAAGGGTGTGTATCTTCTTTGCGCTATTCATGGTAGTATGGAAGTATTATTCTGATTGTTGTCTGAACGTCAAACATTTTGTAGACACCTTCTGGGTTAACATGACATTCGCCGCCGTAAAACTTTGCCATATCACAGACAAAAGCTCCACCAGTGCCTGTATTCTGATGCTTCCCCGCCCTCCCTTCCGGGCTGGCATATAGGTCGTCGTCAACACCTTTGTCCATCGGAGTTCCATTGTTGATGAAGTCTATGACAATCCTATCACTTTCCCTGTCATATGAAAGCATAATCTGGACTCTGTAGTCATTTCTAGATGGGTCGTCCTTAAAGCCATGACCCTCCGCATTCTGCCTGATACAATGGATAGCACTGTCAAATGCATCCTGATTCATCAGACAAATCAGTTTCATGTCGGGGTCAATAGTCGTTCTATCAATAGTCAGACCTATCTCATATCCGTCAGGATGTGAGGTGGCTATGTACATGTCGAAATAATCCAGAAGATCCAGAGGACTTCCTTGACCGAATATATCTTTCTCTCCGAGTCTGTCAAGCATGCCATTGATCCCCTTCATGCTGTCCTCTATCATGTACATCTGACGGTATACTTCTTCCTTGCGGCGGAAGTCTGCTTCCTCTCTGATGATTCTGTATATGCGGTTGAAGCTGTTCCCGATCTGGTACATGTAGTGCCCCATTTCATGCCTCTTGTATCCGATTGCCCTGTCATACTTTACATTGGCAGTATCGAACTCACGGCGCATTGCGTCAATTTCTCTTTTGAGAGGATTGGCATCCATCTCCCGCTCATGGACAAAAGCCCTTTGCTCGTCGATGTCATTGATGATGTCAACATAGCTTTCAAGTATCTCCGCTTCCGTGATGATAGGAAGGCTTGCACCGTAGTCCTTAAATTCGGTTGTGCTGATGATGTATACGAGGTACCCAAGGTCAATATGATCCTGGTCAACTTTGAAGGCATGGCAACTTGACGGGCCGATATAAACTGGCGAAGAAGGACTGGCTTCCACATAAGCGAACTGAACCTTTGGTTTGTTTCCGCCAATTATCAGAGCAGGATGAACAACCTTGCGGAAGGCTCCGGCTGTCTCCGGGGTTGCGAGGCCTGCCCGTCTAACCAGTTTCTTATTAGCTCTTTCCAGGCGTTCCTGGAGGTCGGCTATTCTAGCTTTGATATGCTCCAGCGTATCCAACCGGGCCTTGAGTTTCATTTCAACGGTGTCGTCAGTCCGCGTGAGTTCTAGTTGCCGACTTTGTTCCTTTAGGTAATCTAGTCGCCTATTAATATCGTTTTCTCTTACAGAAAGACGATCGTATATGGCATCGGGAATAACACCGTCTGCCCCCATCCTGTGAAACTCCGAACGGATGTCATCCAGTTCCTTAACGGCTTGCCTGATTTCTAAGTTGAGAGCTTCTTTCTGGTTCAGTAATTTTTCCCGTCTCCCCTTTGAGTCAATTTCCGCAAGGGACCGCATGGCATCGACTTCTTCCTGAGCCGCTTTGTATTTGGCATTAAGCATGGCGAGTTCAGATTCCAACGATCTCACTTCCGCCACGTTTTTCTCGATCTCTTCATTTTGACGTTCTTTGAGATCCATCATCTTGATGTCATTCTGACTCTTGTGGAATGAGAACGGATCATTTGAAAGGTCGGAGAGAGTGACGCATCTGATTTGTCCCGAGACATATTCCTTCCGCCCCGTGGGTATGATGAAGGATTTGAGTTGGCGCTTGCTGTGGCCAGGCTCAAGTATATAAGGAACGTCGTCCTCGTACTTTGCTGGGTGCCAGGAATAACCTCTCTCACGAATCCTATCAAGACTGACAGGGATGGAATAGTTCTCAATGCCCATCAGTTTCAAGATTCCCTTCGTGTCAAGTTTCTCTTGCTTGATACATTTGGTGGCATTGAGGAAATGTGCCGGCCTATGTTCATCCTTCTCCAGGATAATGATTGCTGTTTGTATTCTGGAGTAATGCTGGAACACCTTCATCGGAAGGGTTATGACATTTGCAAGCCATCCTTCCTCAGTGAGTTTCTTTCTAATCTCGGCAGATTTTCCTCCTCTGTTTAAGAAACTGACAGGAACGATGGCAACCATCCTTCCACTCTCCATGAGAAAATCGTCTGTTCTGGAAAGAATGAAATCATCTATTGGAACAGACCTTCCATCATTTTCGGTAACGGAATACCTTAAGGGCAAAGTCGTGATTACATTTGGATACGCTATATGGATATTGTCGCTTTCCAGTTGGAACGGAACAGTTTCACAATACCATTCCCTTGAAGGGCTTCCTGCCATCAAGAGCCGGATCAGTCCAATGCCCCAAGACTCGCGGGATGTAGCATTGCCGACGTATCCGTCCCCGAGTTTAAGCATCTCGCCGTACTTAGCCGTTCCGCCAAACGGATTGAAGACTACGCGGTCAGGGTGTAGAAGTTCGATGACAAGTTCCCGAAGCTCTTTGGGTTCGTTAAGAGTTTCATTGCCCCCAGCCTGGTCAATCACGTCCAACCACTTGTTCAAGGCGTTACGGAATGCTGATTTCGGAAGCTTTGCGGCCTGGATTCTTTCGATCCTCTCTCCGAGTTTCTCATCCCTGCCGATGTATACGAAGTTGTCCCACGCTTCGCTGAGGGCTGAAACGATCTGGTCGTAATAACGGCAGTTCCTGTCTGACGGATCGGGAGTATAAATCCCGTTTTGGAATTTCCTGCCATGTGCCAGGCAAATGATCAGAGCCATGCTACATGCCACGGTCATCCTGTCGCAACCACGTGCCTGCTCCGCAATTAGGTCCAGTTCTCTCTCAAGATTGAATGTGCTGTCTGTATGCTGAGTCTTTTCCATGTTATCCCAAAGTTAGGATTATTTTTTGATTCTAATTATACTATGATCCTTTGATCATAAAAGGCCATAGTATCCGCAACTGTCAAGTAGTTTTGTGAAGCGTTTCTTGCAGTCATGAGAACGCTTCTGAATGGAGCCGATGCTGCACCCCATCTTTTTCGATATCTCTTTGAAAGGTAGTCCGAGCCCCCGGAGTTTAATCATGATCTGGTCTTCTTTGGGAAGCATCGTTATTCGAGACTTTATTAGGGACTCCCTGAAGGCTGCGATCGACTGCTCTTCCTTTGCCTCGAGATCGTTTTTCATTGCATTCTCTTCAAGTTCTTTCTTGAAGACTTCATGGTTGACTCTCCATCCCTCCTCTTCATTCCAGCTTTCCTCGATCCTTGTTGTCATGGTAGCTTTTTTCGCGGCAACCATACATGCCTTTAGAGCGCTGCTGTATCCGCACTTGTTCGCGTATGAAATGCCACCAGTGCAATCATTGACATGGAGGAGAGCATTGAGGACTGCATCTGACATCGCATCCTCGAAATCCTCCTTCTTGAGGCGGAGTGGGTGATATTTATTCATCCCTTTCGCCGTTCCAATGCGGGCAGCATTACATACAGCAATCATCCTCTCTTCCTGTTCATTCTTTGCAGTGGTTGCACTGAACTGAGTAGCGTAGAATTTTCTTCCTTCCATTGTTTTCAGTTTTGGTTAATAAAAAATAGTAGGAAGATACTTCTCTCAGGCAGAAACCCTTGCCTGAGAGATATGTACGCAACGGGCACTTGCCTGAGTTCGACCAATGCCTTTATATATGAAATCGTCGGAGTTGATTCCGTCGAAACGGTGAGATTCATGAGCCCTCTTAATAAGGGCATGGATTGCCTTTGACTTATCGCCGAAAGCGAACTCGTTGATGAAACTGTTGCGAACTGCTGCGCCGGAGTTTTTGAGAGTCTTCATTGTGTCTCGTTTTTGGGTTTGATAAAAAAGGAGACGCAACTGCTCACGCTAGTTTCGAGTGCAAAGATGAGTCATTATTTCATCATTGCAAAACTATTTTCAGTTATAATCGAAGAAATATGGCAGTGTTGGGCATATTTTTGAAAAATACATGCAGTGGAGGTGCAACTAACCCTTGTGCTGAGCCAAAATCCTTCTAAGGCGGGCGATGTGTTCATCGCGGACTGCCTGTGGGCTCACCACTTCTACATGCTCGAACTGGCACAAAGTTGAATAGAGTTCTGGGTTGGGACGCACGTCTATAGTTATTGTCCTGCTCTCCTCATCCGAAACCTGGGATGTATGCAAGGGCTTTGTCAGAAGCCTGTTCCAGTCATAGTCATCATTGACTTTGAGGGTGATGTGTTCAACCTTTGTACGGGGAATCCTCGTGACTCCTATTATGTCATCAAAATAATGGGTGAAGTCAATGTCGTTCACCCTCGGTCTGTAGCCCATGGAGAATCGGGTCATATCAACCTTTTTGTCGAGGATTCTGTCTACAGCCAGGTTTTGTATTATACCGGTAGTGCCATCCCTGTGGATGAAGTCATAGTTCCATCCGAAGAGGAACCATCGGCTGTTGTACTGCTTGAGGAAGTAAGGCTGGAAGAGGAACCTTGTTTCTTCATTATATCTTGCCTTATATGTTATTCTGATTGCCCAGCCATGCCGGATGTAGTTGAAATAGGTGCTCAGTTGGTCGAAGCCTGTGAGTTGCTCGTTACTCTCAACGGAGAAGACCTGACTCGAGCGGCCATCTGAACCAATGCGTTTCTTTAAGGTTTCAGCTGCTTTCTTGACATAGGGGAGTCCAACGAGTGATTCCAATAGCCAGATCGCCTGGCTGAAGTCCCCGTAGTCTTCGTCCATCAGTCTATCGCCATGTATGTTTTTGGTGCCTTCGGCGTAGCTGAAACGCGTGACACGGCGGTCTTTCTCATCCTTTGTGGCGATAATCTCCACACCGTATATCGCGCGCATGTCATCCATATCATAGAGAACCTGCCTGTTCTTAACGGTTACGCCTTCGCATCCAGGGGTCTCGCTTAGGCGCTTGTTGCATGCGTCAACCAACTCGGAAATGGTGAATCCTTTCCGGGATGTGAGGCACTCATTGATGACCTCAAAGCGGAGTATTGCGTTCTTGTTTATCATTATCTAAACAATACAAATATAGTGTGTTGCTCTGAAATATTACATTCTTCTTCGCGATTATCTTAATAAATAAAAGTATAATGCATGCCTCAAAAAAAGTTCGAAGAAAATGTAAGTTTTTTGTTATTTCGGATACTTTTGTTCAGAAAAAACGGAAGAAAATGCACAAGGAAGAACTTAAACTCTTACGCGAGTTGATTGTGGCCCAAGATGTCTCGAAACTGTCGGAAAACACCGAAAACTTTCGGGGTGCGGATATTATAGTATCCGATGATCCTGAGTGCCCGTCATCGAATGGATGGAGCGATTACATCCGGGTAATAACTCCGTTCTGCAGAGAAGTGAGTTGGCTGATTTTACAGCTTAAGGATATCTTCCGTGAGGAACTCGACTTCGTGAACAAATATCATTTCTACGGAGCCATGGCAGAAGCTGCGAACACTGCCATTAAGAAAAATAGCAACAACCGGAACGCCGTTCTCGTCGCAATGATTGAACGAGCGGAAACCATTGAAATCTAAACAAAAAAGGAACAATAGATGAAAGAAATCAAATGTCCGAATTGCGGTAGTGTGCTTACCGTAAACGATGCTGACTATGCATCAATCGTCAGCCAGGTCAAGAATGCTGAATTCAATGAAGAGATTGAACGCCGAATGGCCGAGATATCTGAAATGAAGGATGCGGAACAGAAAGCCTCCATGGCAGAGGCGGACAAGACATTCAACCTGAAGTTGAACGAGAAGCAACAGGCCATCACAGAGAAGGACAATGAAATTGCCCGTCTGAAGGATCAGATCACGGGCCTCCAGAACAGTATGGATCTCGAGATTAAGGCTGCTGTATCCGACAAGGAACAGGAGATTACTTCCCTCAAAGCCGTAATAGGGCAGAATGCCAGCAAACTCAAGATTGCAATTCTTGAAGAGCAGCAGAAAGCAAAGGATGCCCTACAGAAGAAGGATGTGGAGATCTCCGAATTAAAGGCACAGGCCAGGCTTGACAAATCAGAAGCAGAGGTCCGCGAGAATGGTATCAAGGAGCAATACGAGGACAAACTGAAGCGTTCTCAGGAGCTGGTTGACTACTACAAGGACTTGAAGTCCAGAATGTCGACCAAAATGGTAGGGGAGACCCTTGAAATCCATTGTAGTACGGAGTTTAACACGAAGTTACGCCCGTATCTTCCGAACTCCTATTTCGAGAAGGACAACGACGCTTCCGGAGGAAGCAAAGGAGACTTCGTATTCCGCGACTATGAAGATGGTACCGAGTACATCTCCATCATGTTCGAAATGAAGAACGAAATGGATGAGACGGCTACCAAACACCGAAACGAGGATTTCTTCAAGAAGCTCGATGCCGATAGGAAGGAAAAGAATTGCGAATACGCAGTGCTGGTGTCACTCTTGGAGCCTGAGAGCGAGTACTATAATAACGGCATCGTCGATGTCTCATACAGATACGAGAAGATGTATGTCGTGCGCCCTCAGTTCTTCGTCCCGCTTATCACCCTGCTCGTGCAAGCCGCAAAGAAGAGCATTGAGTATCAGCGCCAGCTGGTAATCGCAAAAAGTCAGTCGATCGACGTGACTAACTTTGAGAACGCACTTCTCGATTTCAAGGACAAGTTTGGAAGGAACTACCGGCTCGCCAGTGAAAAGTTCCGGAAGGCTATCGAGGAGATTGACAAGTCCATTGATCATCTCCAGAAGATCAAGGATGCGCTCCTCGGCTCTGAGAACAACCTCAGGCTTGCCAATGACAAGGCAGAGGACCTGACAATAAAGAAATTGACGCGCGGTAATCCCACGATGAAGTCAAAATTCGATGAAGCACGACAGAAGGACAGCTCAGATCTAAATACAGAGTAACTGTCTGATGCATAACACAATAGAGGTACCTCCGTTTGTCTGTTGGCATTCCGTAAACTACACATAAGCAATTTACGGAATGCTAACAACTATCCTCAGAAAGATAAGCCTCGAACTCTTTTGATCAAACGGAGGATACGGTTATAAGATTACCTCCTGGGCCCTGCTTTCAGGAATGGATACTTATCGGTTTCTGAAAACATTGACCAGGAGGACAAGAGAACGAGTTTCGTCTTTGACATTTGGGGCAACGAACATTCAATGTTTCAGCCCCCGAGAAGATACGAATCCGATATCATTGACGATGCCGCAATCATGCTACTGAATACTTATACAAAGAAAGAGTACGGTATACTATCAACTAACGACAGCATTGGATACATAAAACACACTTATTAAAATGACTAATGAGTGGTAGAACCGCCCATTATCGCGTTGTTAGCTGGATTTTTTGACACAAAAAATGTAAATTTGTGATTATTATGTGTAAAGTAGCCGTCTTAAATACTATAGCATCTATATCGGAAGCTTCATCAACCGTCGATGCAATTTATGGTATCGACGTGGAACAGTTTCTTGATAATCTCCCACCTGAGCCATTGTTCGATTTGGTGGTCACATCACCTCCATACGACATTGGCAAGGAGTACGAAAAAAAAATGCCGATTGACGAATACTTTGAATGGCAGAAAAGGATTATCAAGAAAATATACATTCGCCTTAAAGACACCGGTAGCATATGCTGGGAGGTAGGTAATTACGTACATAATGGTGAAATAATACCTCTCGACATTGCCCTTGCTCCGATTTTCGCAGATCTGAATCTGCATCTACGAAACAGGATAATATGGCACTTTGGACACGGGCTACATTCGAAACGTCGGTTTAGTGGAAGATACGAAGTAATCATGTGGTATACAAAGTCCGATGACTATGTCTTTAATTTAGATGCCGTGAGAATACCTGCGAAATATCCGGGTAAGAGGCACTTTAAGGGACCAAGAAAGGGTGAATTATCAGGAAATCCATTGGGAAAGAATCCCGAAGATGTTTGGGAAATCCCCAATGTGAAAAGCAATCACATTGAAAAGACAATTCATCCGTGTCAATTCCCAGTTGGCCTTATCGAAAGACTTGTCTTGTCATTGACCAACGTGGGAGATCTTGTTTTCGACCCTTTTGCTGGCGTAGCCTCTTCAGGTGTTGCGGCGCTTGCTAATCAACGGCATTTCTGGGGATGTGAGATAATGCCTGAATATCTAGAAATTGCTGAAGAACGCTTAAACAATACTTATGAGGGTAAAGAGAGGTATCGTCCGATGGACCAGCCGCTTTATAACCCGAGAAAGAGCAAATTATCTAACATCCCAGAAGAATGGAAATGATATGAAAGCCAAGTTGCAAAACTACAGAAACGGAATAGATGTTGTACCATCTCACATAGTAGAAGATATCATTTCTACGTTCTCTGAACATAATGAAGCTATTGGTCTCTACCAGATCAGCGACTTTCGGAAAGACGTTCTGAAGGGCCTTAAAGTAAAAGGCTGGTCAGATAATCTCGTCCTTGACAATGCCTCAAAAATAAGTATTACCGGTGAAAAAGATGGTTTTGGATTATGTCTTCAGACAGGTAATGTCAGCAGAATATATGCAGATTTACTAAAACTTCAGACTCTTTATGTGAATGGACGAATAAAAGCAGGAATAATTATTGTCCCCACAAAAGGATGCGCCAAAGAGTACACTTCGAATGCGGCAACATTTGAACGCCTGACCAAAGAAATGTCCATCTTTAGTAAAGTGATAACGTCCCCGCTTGTAATAATTGGTTTTTATAATTAGCTATGGAAGATCCTACCCTCAGCTTGTATGGCGCTCCACTCTTAAAGCGCAAAGAAGAGATTGCAAACAAATGCAAAAATCCTGAATCGAATCATTCGATTGAGATTCAAGGAAAGTTGAAGCATATCCCCGTCATCTCTGTGCGCATTCAACTCCCCGTCTATAGATTAGCAAATGGTAGGACTAAGAGTGCGCAATTGGAGTATTTGACTACGCACCCTGAAAAATCTTCGGATTTATTCTCTGCGGACCATGATGCATATGATGCCCAAGTCGCTCAGCATGAAATTTTAAAGACTCTTGTACAAGAAGAAGGGCTGTTGTCTTCATTTAAGAATGATAACCTTGAGCAGGTGGATCCAATATTATGCACCAACACAGGGGTCGTGGTAAATGGTAATCGTCGTTTGTGTGCATGGCGAATGCTTTACTATACTGAGCCTACTAAATATAAGTCTTTTGAGACAATCCAAATTGCTATTTTGCCAGAATTAGACGAAAAAGCAATATCTGAACTTGAAAAGAAACTTCAGATCATTAAGACCATGCGTGCTGAATACCACTGGCACACAAAAGCATTAATGGCTGAACAAGAGTTAAAGAGCGGAGCGAGTGATAATAGCGTGGCGAAGTCCTTCGATATGAAGAAAAAGGACCTTCATAATCTGGTTTCATCCAGAATTCTCGCCGAACAGTATCTGATCACTACCGGACATAAAAACGAATGGTCGAGGGTTGATAAAGCTTACTATGCTTTCGAGGCTATTGTTACAGGGGTAAATAAGATTCAGGATCAAAGCGAAAAAGAGTTATTTAAAAAACTTGCGTTTGCTGAACTAAGCGGCGAGAGCTCAATTGAGGAGAGTGTGCCTGGGCGTCTTTATACCCGCTTCAAAGACATGGCAACTCACATTAGCGCTATTGCTGCCCGACTTGCCGAGAATATTGATTTGGAAAACCAAGACAATGGAGATGTTACCACGGAAGGCGCATCTTTATCTGAACCATCTAAGAATGAACCGGAACAAACGAATGGGAGCACTCCGGATTCTCAAGATGGAAATAACTCAGATGACCTTGCATCTTTAACGGGAGATGATGAAATTCCAGAGGATAAAGCCGGAGAGGTCTCACATGCTATTGACCAGGGGCAAAAGTTTTCGTCATCTGCAATTCGAGACATTATCGAAGCCGAGAAATCATATCAAGACAGTCAAGAAAAGGCGGACTTTTTGCTAACTCAGCTTTCGAAAATTGCGTCCATACTGGAGACAGCAATTAATACTGGCATGAACGAGATGACAAAGACTGATGGGGTGAAAGAACAGATAAATGCAATTCAGAAAAAATTGAACAGAATCCTAGACTGGCTGGAGAAATAACATGATTATTTCAATAGAATACGATGCGCAGCGAGAAGCCGCTATAATGTCGTGCGAAGGAGATTCTCTGAACGATAATTGGCATTGGAACACCATTATAGAGAATCTTTATCAGAATGCTTCAGACATTATTCAGCAGGACGATAAACTGGTGATCCCAATTCATACTTTTATTTCCCTGCGTCTCACCATTGCTTCTTACGTAAAGAGTCACCGTATCTCTTTATCAATTTCAAATGAAGTAAAGCAGTTTCTCACTATTGCCAATACCCGATCTTATGGATATGCATTGAAAAAGACCTCTATACCAAAAGAGGTCATTCAAGAAAAGCTTAATTCTGTCAGCTTTCACAGGCAATTAACAGACAACCAAGTCAACAACCTCTGCAAATTGGCTCCGCTGCCTTCGGGAGCGACCTTCTCTGTTCCTGGAGCAGGAAAAACAACAGAGGCTTTAGCATACTTCTTTTTAAACGCCATACCCGGCGATAAGTTGTTTGTTGTAGCCCCCAAAAATGCGTTTGGGGCCTGGGATGAACAATTATCGGATTGTACAGAGAATCCTGATTTCCAATTTGTTCGCCTACGAGGGGGGTATGAAAAGATTGATAAACTGTTAAGGGAGAATCCTGCTTTTTCTATTATAACTTACCAGCAATACCCTAGAGTGGCTGATCTAATAGAAAGATTTCTAAGGAGAAACAATGTTTTCATGTTTCTTGATGAAAGCCACAGAATCAAAAGCGGAAATAGCGGGATCAGCGCAGAGTCGATTTTGCGAGCATCTTTTTTGCCCAAACGCAAGTTGATTATGAGCGGTACTCCAATGCCTCAAAGTATCAAGGACTTAATCCCTCAATTTCATTTTTTATATCCAGACAGGGGAGTTAATGAAACAAATGTTGTTAGTCTAATGAACCCTGTCTATGTCCGCACTACAAGTGGGCAACTTGGTATACCATCAGTGGAGCATAGAAGAGTTCTTCTCACGATGTCTCCGTTACAGTCTAATATCTACCAATCGATAAAAAATGAGACTAAAAGGCAATTAATGCCGCTGTTGTCAGATTTGTCTAAAGCGAGCCTCCGAGAGATCAACAAAAAGATTATGAAAGTAATGCAATTCGTTTCTAATCCCGCATTACTTTCACATGACATGGAATACATTTTTGATCCTCAATTTGGAGAGCTTTTAGCTAAGGAAACTGGACCCAAAATCGACTATGCATGTAAAAGAGCAAGAGAGTTAGCCTCAGAAGGAAAAAAAGTGATTATATGGTCGCAGTTTGTGGAAAATGTTGAGTTAATTGCAGGAAGATTGAAAGACCTTGGTGCTGATTATATCCATGGTGGCGTTGATGCTGGTGACGAGGATGAGAATGATACAAGAGAATGGAAAATAAAAGAATTCCATAAGAATCCACACAAGATGGTGCTTGTGGCAAACCCCGCCGCTGCCTCTGAGGGGATAAGCCTTCATAAGGTCTGTCAGTATGCTATCTATGTTGATCGCTCTTTTAACGCCGCGCATTATCTCCAATCTGAGGACCGTATTCATCGCCTGGGTCTCGCCCCGAACCAAAAACCAATAGTTGAAATAATTGAGTGCGAAGGTACTCTGGATCAGGTGGTTGAAGAGAGGCTGAGGACGAAAGTAGAGGTCATGGCAGCAGCATTAAATGATGCCTCCTTAGATATTAGTGCTGTCGAATATGACGTAGATTATGATCCTGACGAAGACAGTATTACTATTTCGGACCTTGCGGCAATTAAAAAATACTTTACCGATATTAACTTATGAGAACGTACATTTCTGTCGGTAGAGTATCTGAGAGCTTAATGCTCTTGCGCACTATTGATGAGTTGAACTGCTCGTCATACAACGACATGACTCAGTTAAAGGTCATTTATGGTATTAACAAAGATATGGCTCTTGAATTCGCAATTGAATTCGGATGGGTTTTTCTTCGAGGTGACGATTTAACAATAACAACGGTAGGCAAAGATATTTTACAGCTCTTTTATTTAAATACTATAAATGAAGAGCTTTGGAGAACGATACTGAGGCAATATATCATTGAAATGTCCCCAGCATGGGCTTCTCTTATACCAAGAGGAAGAAAAGAAGCTTTTATTTTCATGTCTACGGAGGAACGTAGATGTTTTGTCGAATCAGGATTAATGAATTCCACATCGTCAGTGGTGGTTGATTGGTGGGATAATCTGTCTGAATCTCTCAGAAAAGACGCAACATCAAGACATCTCGGAATTGGACGGGAGGGAGAGCGTTTAACACTTAAATACGAAACTCTCCGTACCGAACATGATCCATATTGGCAATCTGTTGAGTCGAATCTCTCTGGCTTCGATATTTTATCAATATCATCTCGTGAGAATCCAGAACTTCAAATTCTAATTGAAGTCAAATCCTCTAATCAAGACGTAGAGCATGCAGAATTTGTTGTATCACGTAACGAATGGGAAGTAGCCACCTGCAAGAACAACATCAATAGGTATTTTTTTTATATTTGGTTACTAGGCAAGGAAAATGCTTTGGCGATTCTAAAACCCACAGATATTGTAGATCATATACCTATAAATTCGGGTCTAGGTAGTTGGTTAGATGTAAAAATCCCGTATTCATTGTTTATTAACAAATTTAAAGCGCAAAACTTAGCCTTGTCAATATCGGATTATAAATGATCGTTAGCCACTTAAAAAGATCAATGTACAAGGATGCATTATCGTAATTGGCAAATTAAAGACACTACAGTCAAAAAGGACAAATAGCATCTCCACAGGACCAGCTATGGACTTATCAGGCAAACAAGTATCTCACAAAAAGTACGGCAACGGTATCATACATAAGGGCCCTTTTTTGAATTCCAGCGGGGCTTCTCAGATTGCGGTAGCGTTCTCCAATGAAGAGATTAAGACGTTCAATTTTCCTGACGCGTTTGAAAAAGGTTTTCTAAGCACTCTGGACTCAGAAATCATTTCTGAGATAGAATCAGTGCATAGCGCTGAAGCTAAACGAAAGCGAGAGGAAAATGAGAGAAAAGAGAAGGAGCTTGTTGACATCAAAGCAGGTATTAATCGTGATGTCATTTTCTCTAGTAAGCCGTCGCGCATTTTCATTGTACATCAAGGCATAACCTATGAAAGCGAGTATGAAGGAGGCTATCTATGGGCACCTCAATCGGGCATATTCCACCACGAAAAGATGACAGAAATACACAAAGGAGATATCATTTTTAATTATAGCAATGGCATTTATGCCATAAGTGAGGCTTTATGCGACACGTTCAAGTCCAAACAGCCAAGCGAACTATTTGGGAATGGATGGGACAATGAAGGATATGAAGTCTTTGCAAGATATGAGCTAATAACTCCGTCTCTTAGTCTTGAT
>JAEEGL013168817.1_pt1 | contig 16563 bp, 12 predicted proteins | sample 9134231 | NCBI WGS metagenome assembly JAEEGL01 (sample SAMN16246548, study PRJNA631951) | gut metagenome | biome: gut microbiome; feature: rumen; material: fiber-attached | host: Bos | place: Iran: Karaj | collected 2018-10
GGGAATGATCCTGGAGAATGCCAGCTGCATTGTAACAGTTGGTAAGCTCCATACAAGTGCCAGCACAAAACTCGATAAAGCGTATACAACCACATCCTCTTTTCTGATCTCTCCTATCAGAAAGCGCATGTAATCCTTACCCGTTCGAACATTCTCCGGAAGTGGCTTGTAAATATAATATGCTAACTCGTCGAACATATCCTTGTTGTTTGCTGTTACACGTACCTTTTTTCCGGTCTGGGAATCAACATAATACAACCCGCTAAGAAGGCAGGGAAAAAGAGCGATTGCACTGCCATCCTTCTTAAGGGTCGCAATCATGGGACCATCTGCATCCTTATGCCAGTTACCGGAAAGCTTTACCCTGCGCTTCTGCGCACCTGAGGGCCTTAGGCACACCTCAATAAGTTCATTAAGATCTCTGCAAGTACGTATCTCATCAGGAAACACTATCTTCAAAAACTCACAGACACTTGCTACCTGCTTCTCGTCATTGCGAAGATGCATATCTGATTTTGGTTTAATCTTTTTTCTTCCGACGGCTTTTCCCAGAGTCCGCTCACCCATCTCCACGGTTTTCCGGTCATGTTCCCGTCTCTTTTTAAGCTGATCTCCAAAGTATGTCATACAAGTCTCCTCTTAAGCAGACATGATCAAGGATTTATAATATCCACCGGCCGCAAGAAGCTCATCATGTGTGCCTCTTTCAGTAATCCGGCCTTTTTCAAGAACTATTATCTCGTCGCAATCTCTTATGGTTGAGAGCCTGTGAGCCACTATCACACAGGTAATTCCACGCTCTCTTATGTATTCTGAAATATCATATTCTGTCCTTGCATCAAGAGCTGAGGTTGCTTCATCCAGTATGATTATGGAAGGATCCTGGGCAAGCACCCTTGCGATTTCCATCCTTTGCCGCTCACCACCTGACAGGTTTTTACCACCTGCCTGGAGCATCATCTGATATCCGCCTTTCCTTGACATTATGATGTCATGAATACCTGCATCTCTGGCAGCAAGTACCATTTCAAAGTTCTCTATTGAGCCATCCCACATTTTTATATTGTTTTCTATTGTGTCGTGGAAAAGAGCTATATCCTGATCCACCATACTAAGAGAGGACTTAAACACCTCTCTGGGAATTTCCGGTATCTTTTTTCCGTCAAAAGTAATTTCTCCCTCCCAGGGCTGATACAAACCTGAAAGAAGCTTTGCTACAGTTGACTTACCTGAGCCTGAAGCACCTACCAAAGCAACTCGTTTTCCGGGAGTAAGCTCAAGTGAAAAATCCTTTAGACTTGGTTCTGCGTACTTTGAATAACCAAAAGTGACATGATCCAGTCTGACATTTCCGCTAAGCTTAACTACCTGATCAAGATCAGCCAGATCTTCAGATCCGGATTCGCTCTTTTCTATTGGGTAATCCAATACATCATGGACTCTGTCGTAGGATGCTCCCAAAACCTCCAGATTTTCTCCTGCTTCAAGGAACTGAGTTACCGGATCCATCAACGCGTTAAAAAATTCCATGAAGGTAAGCATGATACCTTCAGTAAAATTGCCCTTGATTATCAGCCAGAAACCCATGATAGTAACAATGTCTATCGAGAGTACTCGAAGGGCATCTGTCAAAACAGTCATATACTTGGATGCATTGATATACTGAACTCTCGAGCGGATACCGGCAGCCTGAAATCCTCCCCAGCGCTCAAAATATCCACTTTCAGAACCTGTTGCCTTTATTGAGTCAATCATGTCTATTCCGGTTGTGGTTGCCGCATTAAGATTAGCCCTGTCTTTCAACTGGACAGAAGCAATCTCTCTTCGATACTGCCCCACCTTACGGACAATCAGAAGATTTATTATTATGGTTCCAAGGCCTATGGCAGTAAGGAGCAGGCTAAACTTGCTCATTATCACCAGGTAAAATACAAGCATCAAAAAGTTGATAATAACAGGTGCCAGCTGCTCTGTCAGATTCTGGGCAATAACATCATTTTCCTCCTGCCTTGCAGCAAGATCCTCTGCTTTTCGTCTGGAAAAAAAATTCATGGGAAGCCTGAGAAGATGCCTCATATATGCAGTATTTGACATTACCGCAATACGCCCCTTGGTGCGGGTAAGAACAGAACGACTAATGATTGATGCCACCAGCTGAAATACTATCAGGGCTATAAAACCATACAGAACACCCAAATACCAGGATGGTTTGCTACCTGAAAGAATGTCATCCGTAAACATACGTATAAAGAATGGGGAAACAATACTGCCGATTCCGGCAAGAATTCCGGTTATCATAACCAGTAACATGGCATTTCTATGATCTCTGACCACAGCCTGAACAATCTGCAGCATGCCATTTCTTTTGCCATCAGAAACAAACGATGGCCCCGGCTTTAGCTCAATGCACACACCGTTAAAAGACTTTTCAAATTCAGATTTAGATACAGAAATTCGCCCCCTATTAGGGTCGATAATATTTAACTTGCCTTTTTTGCCACCATACAAAATGGCATAGTCATCCTTATGCCACTGAATGATTACAGGAAGAGTGGCCTTCTTAAGGACTTCATCTGCCCCATAGGATTTCTGTGAAAAAATAAGACCATAGTCAGTGGCAGCATGAGATATACCCTCAATGGATATTCCGTCCCTGCCGATACCGCAGGCACTTCTTACCTCATCAAGAGTAACCCATTTACCCCAATATGCCAAAATCATAGCAAGACACGACGCTCCGCCCTCAAGCTCTTCCATCTGAGGGATGACCGGAATTCTCTTCATAGCACTCATCGGCGTTACCTCCTCAGGAATCTGATCGGGTGAGCCTGATCAACTACGAATGTCACTTCAGTGAGCATGAATTGATATTGGGAAATATCCTGATCCGGTTTGATCGCTATCGCCCAGGAATAATCTTGATTTACAGCTTTTTCGGCCAGCCATTGAAACTGTTCAAAATATGATGAAGCAGTAGCTCTATCCATAGGCACAATGCTGATATGCTCTATCGTTCCGGTAAAAACAGAGTTATCCGGCATTTTTAGAACAACATTTTTTTCAAGCTTGTCCATCTTTTCAGCAGTATACTTATTGGCATCAAAAAAACACAGCACATATACATAATCATCAGATCCCGCCCGTGCGTTATCATCTTCGTAGCCCACAAATTCATTGGTAAGATCCATTGTTACTCCCGTAATTGTTTCTTTTACAGGAATTGTCCCTGTGAATCCCCATATAAGAATAGAACACGAAATGATAAGCAGTGCTATAGTAGCCACAACGACACCCGGGGAAGCTATATGGATATAATCCTCAAGGCCTGCTGCACTAGCAGACTTTCCTTCATATGTCTTTTCTGCCATTTCAGATATCTCCTCTCTGGTTCAGTTCCCTATTTATTCATTCTTTATTCTTTCCTGCTTTAATCTTATCTTCGATTACATATCTAAGTACGCAGAGGGTAAAGCAGACTGCGCACAACAGCACGCTTTTCCAAACTGTAGCCATTTCAACGGGTTCTTCATACTTCATAGAGAAGCCTGTGATCTGACAGATAATCCACGCAAAGAACATGTGGTAGAGGTAGATAAGAAGTGAATGGGAACCGATCCAGCTTATCTCCTTAACTCTTATGCCTGCGTTTTCTGCGCACTTACAAAGGACTGAACCTCCCCAGATAATAAGGCACGCACAAACTATCACATAAATCATATTCAAAACTTCGTTTTCATTGAATGTTCCGCGATACATATTGCCATTGGGTTCTATGTACATACTTATTGCAATGCCAATTCCCAGACTTATCAGTGCGAGCACAACTTCCTTAATTCCCTCAAGAGCCTTTATTTCAAATAACTTGTACTGTCCCGCTAATGTGCCAAGGAGTAACCATCCTGTCCAGAATGGCACAAGCTGAAGGTTATAAGGAAGAGTGATCTGAAATGCTCTAAGTGCTCCTGTTATGGCAAACAATATGATAACTGAGATAATTGTTTTTACTTTGGACTTAAGCACGCGGTCTGCAATAGGGAAGAATATAATGCTTGCAAACATCAAGGATATAAGGAACCAGAAGTCTGCAAGGAAGCTGTATCTTTTACCTAAATGGTAATATTCCCAGCCGAACAGATCCTGAATATTGCGGTTCCAAATACAGCCCCCATAGAAATTCCTAAGGCATAAAAAAGCTTCTTTTATCGGTTCCACCTGTGTGGCCACCATAACAATTGAACCTATTAGCCAGAAAAACAGTGAGAATTTAAAGAAAGGAATAAGCAGTGCTTTCGCTCTGGTTTTCAGATTTTCAGAGAAGGATTTGGCTCCCGGCTTATAAAAATATCCCGAATAGAAAAAGAATGCCACAAGAGCACTTGGCAATATATGGTCGACAAATGTCTTAAATCCACATGGTGCCAGGATATGGTACATAACAATAATCAGAGTAGCTATTCCCTTCATCATATCCACGAAGTTCAATCTCTTAGAAGCCATAATTACTCCTTCCTTCAGGCCTGATTTCATGTGCCACCTTAATGGTTATTCTGAATGTTTACGTCAAGCTTGTTATATGGAATCTCAATGCCGCCGGCCTTAAGGGCCTTGAACACTGATGTATTGATCTCGTCTTTAACTACTTCACTCTTATAATTAGATGGGAACCTTACTGTAGCTCCCATGATAAGTGAGCTATCCTCTAAGGACAGGAAATATACACATCTGCTGTTGGGAACATTTTCATCATACTTATCCTCATTAAGTGTCAGAGGGCATTCGCAGATGGTCTTACGGATTATCTCTTTTGCCTTATCAACATCACAGTCATAGCTGACAGGGAACTTAAAGGTTGCAGACCTTGGAACTTCTCCGTAGCTGTAGCTTATGACTTTCATGGAGTTGGCCATACTATTGGGTATAATGGCCTTGGTAGTGTCCAATAGACTAACAACTACATGTCTTAAATTCAGTGACTCAATGACTCCTGTTGTCCCGTCCGCAAACTCAACTCTTGAGCCCACGTCGAAGGGTTTGTAAATACTGATCTGAAGTCCCGCAAACATGTTCCTTACAGCTTCCTGGGCAGCAAAACCAACAATAGCTGCAACTACCGCAGTGCTGCCAAGCAGAGACCTTGCTATATGTTTTCCACCAAGGGGAAGTACAACAAAGACAACAATAAGAGTAACTGTTATGATACGTTCCAGGAACTGGAGCGTCAGGCTCTTTCCGTTTTTCTTCTCAAGCTTTGTGAAGACACCTTTCTTAATTCTAAGAAGCAGGAAAAAGAATCCTATGTACAAGAGAAGCAAAATGATTACCGCGATAATCGCGATTATGATCACTTTGTTCAACTTTTGTGGTGTATAACCCTGTAAAGTTTGATCCAGAAATTCAGTTAATAAGCTATAAGGGTCGCTCATAAGTCTTTCTCCTTCCTGTATGGGTGATATTTACAAATTAAATGGGGGAGCGCAGAAAATGTCATTTCCCATGCTCCCCCCGAATATTAAATATTACTTTGTATTACTTCTTGTTTACATGAAGCATTTCTGCCAATGTTGACGCAAACTGAAGGAGCGGCTGTGTCTGAAGAATTACATGTCCGGGACCTGTAACTACTGTATTGAAGAGACCTTCTCCGCCGAAGAGAACGTTGCCAATACCCTTAATCATAACAATATCAATAGATACAGACTCGTCGCACATTACTAGGTAACCTGTGTCAATTGTCATCTTCTCGCCTGCAGCAAGATCATACTCTACAGCGCCGCCGTCGATCTCGATAAGAACCTTTCCGTTTCCGGAAAGCTTGTTCATGATGAATCCTTCACCACCGAAAAAGCCGGAGCCAACCTTCTTCTGGAAGAAGATATCAAGGTTTACGCCCTCATCCATTGCAAGGAATGAGCCCTTCTGAACAACGATGGACTTACCTGTTACGTCAATCTCACGGATCTCACCGGGTGAGCATGCACCAAGTGCAAGTGTGCCAGGGCTGTCAGCCACATAGCGGTTCATGAAAAGAGACTCACCTGAAAATGCTCGGCCGAGCATCTTGCCAAGTCCGCCACCGGTATTGGTTTCCATCCTAACGCCTCCACTGAGCCAGGACATAGCACCTGTTTCGCACATAATAGCGTCTCCAGCGTTCATTGTGCAGATAGCTACCGGAAAGTTTCCACCTTTGATTTCACAATTCATTTAGTAACCTCCTTTATGTTTTAAATATTTATTATTATTACTCAATGAGAATAAATGATGTTCTGCGGAAAGCGCTGAATATCCTCACTATTGCAGAATAAATAAGTCCAAGGCTATAGATAAGGAGTGCAGTGTTTGATTTTCTTATGAAGATCAGACATGCTATGGCAAGAATGAAGTTGATTATTCCGTGACTTAATTTAAGCTTCCACGGCCCTTCCACAGTTCTTTTTGCCTCCATGGCTCTTAAAACCTCTACCACACCTGAGAATGCATGAATGCCGATCAGATATAGGAGTATGAAAATCTTTGGTACTGTGGCAAGCGAGCCTGTAATAATCGCAAAATCAAGGATTATTACTCCCTGAATGAGGATCATCTTGCCACCTATCATGTGCCTGGCCATAGTGAAATAGAAAATTATGTCCTTGATGCCGGCTATAGCAAGGCCCAATGAAAGTATTGACACAATAGCCATATACATTTCATCTGATGGAAATAGAATAAACAAAATCGCTACTGCCAGCATTACCAGCCCAAACAGCACACCTTTAACTCTCTGAAAACCGTTCATGTTATACCCTCTTTTGCAATTTGTTTACTTTGCAATACCTGCAAGCTTGTTGCCAGACTTATGTATCAAATCAATAACCATGCCCTTGTGAGCCATTGCACCCTTTGTGAATCTGCCAATAAAGGTCTCTTCCTTATTAGATCTGTCTGCATATTCTGCAAAGTATTTGTCGATCTTATGGTCTTCTATCTCGTGGCCCGACAGGTCTTCTCCAAAGGCTTTCCAGTCATCGTTGGCTATGATCTGCCTCTTTTCAATAATTTCTTTTATTCTGTCAAGATGAGGCTCAACAGCCTTGGTGTCATACTCATTTTTGTTAAATGAAGAAATATCTCCCCGGATAAACTTCATCGCCTGAATCATCTGAGTGAAAGCCTTCATATAATCACTTGGATTATCCTTTATGAGCTCGTCATATTCTCCCCAGGCCGGAAGATATTTGTATCTTATGAAGCTATAATCCGGAAGATGTCCTGCTCTTCCATGACCAAGGTTCATGATAGAATTCTCGTTAGTCTGATACAGACTGTTCGTGTAAATACTATTATCAAGATCATCAGGCGTTGATGTCTTATGAACAAAGGTTATCAGTTTTTCTCTATATCCATCACCCTCCGGAAACAGCTCGTAGAAATGATAGTTTGTGTTGTTTATTACAAGAGACGGTGTTCCTGCAAAATTGCTATGTGCCCAGGTATCAGCAAGAACGTGCATCGCAATACCAACTGACTCCAGAGGCTTTCCCTTTGCCAGCTCAACGGTTTTCACAACAAGATCACCATTGGGGCCGCAGACCAATCTGTACTTATCAAGGTATTTCTTGGAGCACCCCGGCTTAGTTGCATAAAGGTCTTTTGGCAGAAAATGGAAAGCAGACCATATTCTTGTAATATCCTGAAGTCCAACCGGATCAGTTCTGGCATCCATAAGCTCAAGCTGCATCTGTGTTGTAGCCGCATCTGAAGGAGCTTTTATCTTTGCAAGCAGTGTCCTTGTGCACAGATCTACAAACTGAGCACTATACGCCACCATAAAGCTCTCCTCATGGTTATAGCCAGCTAAGAATGCCGCGCAATATGTAGCATAGTAATGAAAATCTTCCTGCATAATTCGTTCACTCCTAAATTAAGCCTGTTTAAGCTCTTTGATCTTTCGAGTTGCCACTACAACACTTATGAGAATATAAATGGACGTTATATCTACTATGATTGAAGCTATGGTGGTTTCAATGTTCTCAATATCCTTAATGTCTTCAACGTAGGTATACATTCCCAGAATTGAAACCACAAGCAGGATTATTGCCCAGACATAATAGCCCTTTTTGTAAGGCAGTCCCTTAGCAGCTCTTGAGGCATTCATTCCTATGTAGTAATGAATAAGGAAAATAACTGCAGTTATCACAATAGCTACGGCAATAATTGCTATGATGACACCCAATGCAATGCCTTGCTCGCTCTCGTCTACATCATTCAGCATTTCTGATACTAAATCTTTCATATTCATCATAAGCTGCATTATGACCTTGAGAACGTCCCAGGCTCCCAGGATGATAACACCCATTCCGCATACATTAAGGTTGTCCTCATACCGCCTTAAAAGAGCATTTCCACTGTTCATAGCTACTTTCCTTTCCTGATTTAGTGTATCTTATTTCCTTATGAGACCTTTAGCTTACATTGTGGTTATGTTAGCAGCTCCCTCGCCGTTTGGTCCAAGATACTCAGACTTTCCAAAGCCAAGGATCAGTGTAAAGATCGGGCTAAAGAAAAGAAGTCCCAGCGTAAATCCAATGCCATGGCCAAAGGACTTCGAAAGCTTATGAACATCGATAATACCAATAACTGCCGCTGCTAAATAACAGATAAGTGCAAGGATAGAAAGAATACCTCCCTCTTCTCCTGCAATAGCGTTAAGTACACCACCAACAACGCCTGCACCAACCATGATCCAGAACATCATTGTATTCCAGGAAATCTTAAAGAGAATAAAGCTGTTAAGAAATGGAATAATTGACATCCAGCCCGGCTGACCCGCCTTTGTGAAGATCTTCCAGTTGGCAACGATCATGATGATGCACCAAATAAGGCTTATGGTGCCATAGATTGCGAGACCTGCAATAATTGTTCCTAATAATTCTTCCATCTTTAGTTCCTCCTGATCAATAATGTGTGCTTTTTTTAATCCCTAAATAAATAATAGTCACTTTATAAATATACCATATTGCGATAATAACTTTCTAAATATTCCATAAAACATGTATAAAGTGAACGTTATAGTTCAAATGTTTATTCTTTTTTCGCAAACGATATATGGTGAGCATTGCATCATTAAATTGTAAAGCCGCTACGGGGACGGTTCTTTTGGCAGCCTGCCAAAAGAACCGTCCCCGTGGTTGACTAGTCGTTCAGTTATTCTGTTTTTGCTTCTTCTGAAGTATCTTTTGATTCTTCTATAGCAGGTTCAGGCTCTTTAACCGGATCTGGCTCAACAGCCGATGCGGGCTCTTCAATCTGTGCTGGTTCAACAACCGGTGCAGCTTCTTCAGCAGGAACGCTTGCCTTCGGGTCATCCTCTGCAGCTGCTTTAGGGTCTGTCTCAACTTCCTCTATAGGAGCAGCAACACCTGGTTCATTGTCTACTTTTCGTTCTTCTACAGCTTCACCTTGCTCTTGTCCAGCTCCGTCAAGAGGAACCTTCTGTGTTTTACCACCGGATTGCAGTGCAAGCGCTGGATCAACAGTTGAATATACGTATGGCTGCATCTCTTCCGGAACACTATCATCATGATAAATGTTGAAATATTCCTGGTTCTCTTTTGCCCCCTCAGGTGCCTCCGGCTGGATAGGAGACTTTGCTGCTGTGTCAAGTGGTAATAAGATTGATCCGTTGGCAGTTGCATTAGGATCTGTCTTCTTTAACTCGGTTGTTACTGCACCCAGATAATTCAGGTATGAAGTACAGAAGTCAAGAGAAGCCTCTGCTGTTACCGCCTCTCCTTGGCCATTTGTTCCGTCAAGGTTTTCTCCCTTTACAAACTTAGCTGTAAAATCATCAGTATTTGCATACATTCCGCCGGATATATCACTTATCACTTCATCAAGAGTTTCGCCCTCATGTAAGCGCAGGAATATCGTACCTAATCCGTCTCTTAATTGTTCAGATGTAAAGCTCTCATAATTCAATGGATCGGTTCCACTTGTCTGTGCCTGAGACAGATATGACAGGTATACAGTTGCAAGATATCCCATTGAATAAGCACTTATACGATTACCTGCGTCATCTGATGTGCCTATATCAGGAACATGATTAATGTCTGTACCGGCAGGATATATTTCGGAATAGGTTTTATAGAATTCCAAAACATCATCGGTAGTTGCTTCCAGTGTTCCACCTTTTCCATCATTGGCCTGGCTGTACCCATAAATTTTGCTGTACTGATCATATCTGAAGGTGTACACATTCTCTACCGCTGAAGCAATACCCTCACAGAACCATCCCGGATAGTCATTACTCTGATCTGGCATCCTCACAACGCCAGCTCTTGTGTAATCATCCATAAATGCGTGGAGCATTTCATGAGTTACTGTATTCTCGAGATTGGCTCGCTCGTTCTCATTATATACATATGTTCCAGTTTCAGGGTCCTGTGTGAATAGGGTTTTAGCATTTACACCCATCATATAAACATATGTTTCTGTACCAAGAGGTACTCCGACTACGTAGGCTATAGAAGTTTGCTCACTTGCCCTGCTGTCTGGGAAATCCGAGGTATAAACTAAAAGTCCAATTCTTTCGCCGATTGCCTTTCCATTATCGGATAAACGAAATGCCGGGATTGATTCTGTCATCACAGAAACAACCTGAGGCAGGATAGTATCAGTAACAAGATTATAGAGCATTGCCATGTTGTCATATCCAAGATGCTCTACTGCACTCTGAGAGCAGTACATAAGAACATTAGGATCAGGCTCCACAGGTTGAGGCTCAGGCTGAGGCTGGGGCTGGGGCTGAGGTGCAACGTTATTCTCGTCACTTCCACTTGAACTATTTTCGTTCGATGATGCTGGTACTGTAGCCCAACTGCTGTTTGCTGCAGCATAGGAAGCATAATTATATGCTCCGTTTGCTTTTTGCCTATTTATCTGTTCAGCATTATTACCACTGGAAACTACACTCATAGCAGATAATGTATCTGCAATTTCAGTAGTAGTGATCAAAGTAATATTATTTGAAGGATCTTCAACAACAAGCAGATTTGACGAATTAAACTGTCCATCCAGGAATTCCGGAAGCTTTATAGTGAAACCTCCGGCACTATTCTTAGCAACTGTGACGTCTGACGGGATGAAGAATGTTATTACAGGCACAAGCTTCTTACCCGGAACAAATGCCTTTGCAATGGCACCATTTTCATCAATCCATACTACAGGGACTTCCCAGAAAAATCCCTCGTCCGTCATAATGTCAGCCACTGTATCAAGAGCAACACCAGCTTTGGGCTGCTCCAGATTAATGACTCTCAGATTTGACACTGTCTTAGCGCCATTTCCCTGCCCTGTCTTAACAGTAACAACAGGTGCTGCAGCAGAAGCTGAAGTTGAGAGTATACTTACACTCAGGAAAGCTGCCGCCATTACAGTGCTGATTGCCTTTAGTAGAAGTTTTCGTGTTCCTTTCATAAATACCTCCTTTTTGTTAATCAGTATCTATTTCCATTTCACTTAAAATATTCGTTCATCTTCTCGCTTAGGAGGTCCAGATCATAAAAGTTCTCATATGGATTATCTCCGTCGGTGGTCAGGTCGGCATCAACCGGGCATCCGGTATCCACTGAATCGCCCTCATCGGTGACGGCACAGGAGGTTATGCAGGAGTTACGAATTCCTATTCCCCTGGCGCTCGTTGGCCTGATGGCGCAAGCTCCTCCACTGCTCTTCTGTCCCAATATCATTGCTCCGTGTTCATGCATAAAAAATGGAAATGCATTGCCACAGGAGAAGGAGTCAACGCTTGTGAGAACACCATAATGGTATTCGGTATAAGGACTCACATCGCTGTCATCAATCTTGCCATCGTGGTTTAAGTCAAACACTTCTGTCTTCGTGTTAAACTGACCGGTAAGATCATTTTTGTCCCTGACATATCCCGTACCCGTCATTAGCCACTCAATAGCCAGCATGGAAATGTCATTGCCTCCACCATTACAACTGTCGTCAATTATTATGTTCTTGATCTTTGGGTTCTTTGCTGCTCGCTCAAGGCCTGTAAGAATTGTGCCTACGGTATCGTCTTCAAACGGGCGCTCTCCCTTTCCAGCATAAAAGTCTTTCCATCCGTCAAAATCAACCACGAATTCTGATTCCAACGAGATAATAGCGGTATCACCCTTCTCGGCATAAATATCTCCGTTATATACAGATTCACGGAACTCTTCACGCTGTTCTTCACGAGCTGTCTTCTGTCCGCCAAAAACGTAAGCTTGTCCGTAATCCTTTTCCTTCACGTCTGCCATGATCTGTTTTGAAAGCTCAATCTCCTCCATCATAAGCGCATCACAATCCATGGCACTGTGACCACCATCATAAAGAAGGCCATTAAAAACATGCATCAATCCAGCATAAAAGCTCTCAAAGTTACTGGAGAGCAGCATTTCCTTAATCTCAGGGTACTTCTGTGTAAGAACCGTATCAAACGATCCTTTCATAAGGTCATCATGAATAAACTCCTGTCCGGGCTTGCCGAACCACAAATCCATGTTGAAGCAAAGCTCATTGTAGGTGAACTCCACCAAATCCTCGGGACAATCAGCTTTAACGGCTGCAAAATAATCCGGATCATCTGCCATAACAGAATCCATGTAAAGACCTAAATAATCAACCACATAAATTTTCTCACCTGAATAAACAACATAAAAACCACTCGCCGAAGCAAAGATATCCGCAAGAGTTTGCAATGGCGCATAAACACCACTCTCATCGCCCCGCAGGTCGATACTATAATCCGAAAGGGAAAGTGTTTTCGGAACAGCCGTCTCGGGGTCCACAGTATGACTAAGCTTGGCATATGGATAATCAGGGTCAAGCCCTTCATCGCTTTCAACACTCTGAAGATCACATGCAAGCTTAACAAAACGCTCCATGTTATCAATAGTTATTGTGTCAGCGTCTATATCAAACTCAGCTGTATCGTCACAGAAATTGGTAACTGTATAAATGTTGCCATCACGTTTAAATGACATTCCTTCGCTAAGGTCGGTGCTCTCCAGATAGAACTGGTTGTAGAAGGCCGTGACGCTCATATAGGGAACATTTGGAAGATCCTCATAGATGCGGACGCTTGCAGTTTCGGTACTATCTAAGCTATCCCTCACTACAGGCAGAGTCTTTTCTTCAAAAGACATTTCACTTTCTTTAGAAGTTTCTGCTTCAGCCAAAGCTGCCTGAGTTTCCGTTGCTGCCGGCGCTTCTGTTGTCGCTGGATTTTCTGTAGCTGCAGTGGAATCCGTGCTCGTTACTGGACTTGCGTTACCGCATGCCACAAGGCTTAGAGCCATAGCCAGTATCTGCGTAATAGAAATCCATTTTTTCATGAACTTAACCTCCTAAAGAAAGTACACATTTTTAAATTCCATATAGGTTAAAAACTGCGCTTAATTAATATACCATATTGTGATAATTACTTTATAAAATACCCATAAACCTTGTCTTAACAGAACATTAAATGTGCCACCGCTTAACTGATTTACCAGGTCTTGCGAATCTCTTCAAAGTCCACATCCTTCATGTCAGCTTCCATAATTATTTATCCTTTTTTTATAAACGATAAATGGTGCCTATTGTATCATTAAAATGTAACTTCTAGTTTATGAGGGAAATATGATGAAAACTACGATAAATCGATCAAAAATACTAATGCATGTCATATTGATCATTGCCACCCTGGTATTTTCAGTGGTATCATTTGAATTTTTCTTTAAGGACATGGAAAAGAAATTGATACCTCAGGTAAATCGTGCCATTATCCAGGTTTCCAAGATTCTGCCTCAGCTTCAGGAAAATGAAGATGCCTTAAGAGAAATCAATGCAAATTTGGAAAAGAGCCGTGAGGAAATTCTCAAGCATAATAAAGATGCGCTCTATGACAATATTGATACAGATAACCAAAGTGTTGAAAGTGTAATTGAGCATACTCTTTCATGGATGAACAGGATCACTAAGCTTCGCGTTGGAAGGGGCGGACACGTTCTTGTTGTCTCCAAGGATGATCTTTCAATACTTGCGCACCCCGACGGATTGTTTATCGGCTCAAAACTGGAACTGGCCTTTGGTGATAAAAACAAACTTGATGTCCCGGACATTTCAGAAGTGAGCGATACGCTTTCTGAAGATGATATTTCAAAGGAATATGGCTTTTTTATTCCCGCCATCCCATTCGATGAAAATACCGATCTTTCGAATATTACCAATTTCCTGGACGAGGGCATGATTGGCCTAACCTTTTCTTATAGAGATACATATATCATATGCGGCGAAACATTACGGGAAGTATTTTCCTTTGTAATATTCCGAAGCCTCTTTTCAACTGCGATCTTCTACATTGTTGGATGGGTTATCGTTCGATATATAGGCTTCTGCATGACTTGGCAAAAAGAAGATGTGAAGCATTTCAGGCGCAAGCTTGTATCCTACATGCTTCTGGCTGTTGTTATCTACTTTTCAGTCGTCTGGTATTATCAGTCAATGTCTACCATGACTGGGGATCTTGCAACTATGAACCAGCATGCCAAGGTGGCAGTTGAGACCCTGAACACATACAGAGACTATAGAAAAGAGCTTTCCCGGTGGCTTGATTCTCAATATCTGGAGCAATGTCGACTGGCTGCAGAACTTGTTAAATCAAAAGGCAAGAACAATGTTACAAGGAAGGATCTTGCAGAATATGCCAAAGATCTTGGTGTTGATTACGTCTATGTCTTTGACAAGAATGGTAAAGTAACGGTCACAAACTCGCCCTATGACCATTTCGTTATCAGTAATGATCCGGATGACCAGTCATATGATTTCAAGCCGCTGCTTGATGGAAGAGATTATGTGATTCAGGATCCCCAGGATGATGAGTCTGAGGGAGAGTATAAACAGTATATCGGCGTCAGCATCCGTGATGAAAATGATCTTGCGGATGGCTTTGTTCAGATAGCCATTGATCCCACACTCAGAGATCGCCTTCTTGACCCAATTGGTGTACAGACTATTCTTGACAACATGGTAATAGGAATTCCCAAGTATGCTTTAGCCATATACAAGAGCGACATGACAATTGCAGCTACAACCGGACTGGGTTATGAAAACGCAAGCGTTGAGGATCTTGGGCTGGATATAGAAGATATAAAAGGTGATTATAACGGAATTGCCTATATAGATGGCTATAAGTATTACGCTGGAGTAAGCGAAACTGAAGACCTTTATCTGATGCCCATATGTAAAAGCACCAATAATTCCAGCGCCTTCTTCATTTCACTTAAGATGGCTGCTTACTTCATAGTAACCTGTGGCCTTATTTCGTTAGCAGCTGTGTTTGCTTATAAGAAGATCCTTGAGCAAAAAGAAATTGAGGAAGCAAATAAGGCAAAAGAGCCTGAAGCAACAGTTGAAATAGACGATGAATACGAAGAAATGGGTATCTTAAGGACCCTGACCAGCATGATCGAGGTGCAGGATAAATATGGCTTCGAAGACAGGTGGAAAAATCAAAGCACACTGCCGTTGGACCAGCAGACTCCCGAGACGCGTACCGGAAGGATTATTTACCGAATATTACTTGTATTCTCAGTATTGCTGCTCACATATGAAGCCCTGACTGTTGTTTCCGGTGTGGATACAAAAAATCTGAATGGCTTTTCATACGTGATCCTTGGAAACTGGGATGAGGGCTTAAATCTCTTTTCATTCTCCTTCTGCATTCTGCTCATCTGTGCACTATATGTATTTAAGGAACTGATAAATCAGATTTTGTACCGCATTGCAAAAATAACAGACCTGCGTACTGAAACGGTTCTGCTCCTTACACGAAACGCAATTAAATATACAGCCGCAATTCTTTTCCTGTACATCGGGCTTGCAAAATTTGGTGTAGATACCAAGACTCTATGGGCATCAGCCGGAGTGCTGTCCCTAATGATCGGTTTTGGTGCAAAGGACCTTGTTAATGATATCATAGCCGGATTATTCATTATTTTTGAGGGAACTATCAAAATTGGTGACTTTGTAATTATCGGGAACTGGTGCGGACTGGTCAGTGAGATAGGTATACGCTCCACGAAAGTCTTTTTCCACTCAGAAACCAAAATTTTCAACAATTCATCATTAAAAGACATTATTAATTGCGGAGGCGATATAGCCAAAGAGGTATGTAAATTCCCTATCGCCTTCGAGACAGATCTTTTAGAGGTTGAAAAGCTGCTGGAAAAAGAGCTTCCTGAAATTTCACAAAGAATAAAAGGGCTTGTTAAACCACTAAAATATGAGGGAGTAAATTCAATCGAAGATGGTCACGTAATACTCAGAGTACGCCTCTACGTAACACCGAGATTTAGAAAGAAAGCCCTGCGTGCTGTTACCAGGGAGGTCAAGCTTCTCCTCGACAGAAATGGTATCAACATGCCATACAACCACATTGTGGTAAGAAGATACGAAGACGAGAATAATACATATATCTTTACTCCGGAAGAGCCGGAAGAAGATAACGAAGAATGAGAATAAGCCATGGGGACCTGCCAGATCTGCCAC
>JAEEGL013295182.1_pt1 | contig 16563 bp, 8 predicted proteins | sample 9134231 | NCBI WGS metagenome assembly JAEEGL01 (sample SAMN16246548, study PRJNA631951) | gut metagenome | biome: gut microbiome; feature: rumen; material: fiber-attached | host: Bos | place: Iran: Karaj | collected 2018-10
ATCTGCCACGAATCCTTGAGTCTATCAACATTTCTAAAATTGTAAGGGAGCGTATCAATGAGATGGGCATGGACGAGACCGAAAAACTCATTTACGAAGTCATGAGCCGCGAACTCAAAGCCATCGAACTTCTCGGCGCCCTACTCGGCTTGATCATGGGCAGCATCAACCTCTTCTTCTTTTAACCCCAATCGGTCATTAGATTGCGTTCTCTCCTCCTATTTCTCCCCGTCATTGTGCTCGTCCGAATGATAACATGCAAAAGACAACGGATTTCACGAATTATTCGATTGTAATCGGCTGTTCCTCAGTCGTAATCCGTTTCATTCGTGAAATCCGTTGTCTATAATCCTTTTTCGTAATTGGCGTAATTCGTAGTTCTATATTTAGAAAATCGTAATTATCTCACCACAATTTTCTTTCCTCCTTGAATATAAACGCCCTTTGGTAGTCCGTAGAGATCTTCTCGTGAGGCATTTGTTTTCACGAGTCTGCCGTCGATGCTATAAATGTTGCTAATGTCGGATGGGGTAGCACGTATCTCGTCAATACCTGTTGTCACAGGGTAGAGCGTGATGACCCATACTACTTGTTGTCCGCCAGGGGTGAAGGTCAGAGTTTTGCTGGCAGCAGGGTCCAATGTGATGGTGTTAGTGGTTGACGCTCCAGTAGTACGGCTCTCAAACACATAATCCGTTTCTCCGTATGTCACTCCGTTCAACTCGGCCAACCAAGCTGGTTCATTGTCGACATTACTATAACCTGTGATTTCTACCTTGCCGATGTTCATGCCGTCGGGCAGATTGATGGTGTATTTCTTGTTGCGTGAGTACTTATAGCCTGTGATGCCGCATCCCTTTCCCTCTGCGGGCGCACCGCTTTGGTTGATGCTGATGCCGTTTTCAAAGGTCCAGCCTGTTAGATTGGTGCTCGGAGCGATGACATAATTGTCTTTATTTTGCCAATCATTATCGCTGATGATGTTACCTGTCGCCGTTCCGCCGTCATTCTGGTCTTCGGTGATGTGTTCCACCAGCGAGTTGAGGTAGTTTTCCAGATTCGTGTATCCGTCTGTTCCCACGGTATTGCCGTCACTGGCATCATTCGGATTCAGCCCGTGTGCAGTCTCCCATGTGTCGGGCATGCCATCGCCGTCAGAATCTGCAGGTGCCGCCTCGCTGTTCAATACAGGCCATGCACTCCAGTCATCTCCGGCGTCGGAGGGTTTGAGGTTTTCTTGTGAGTCGATGATGCCTTTGTGGTTGCCAGGCCCGGTGTAGGTGGCCAGACCGTTCTCAGTCTCTTCGATAATAAAGGTATCGTAACTGTCACGTTGAAGCGATGCGCCGGCGTACAACAGCACTTTCTCATACGCGTCATCGGCGCTGTGAGTTGTTGTGTAGATGAAGTCTATGGGCTCATTCAGGTGCATCTGTTCCTTGACCTCGTCGGTCAGAGTGCCGTCATTGTCGTCACCAAACTGGTTCAATACACCGTATGTCCAGTTGTCATCGGTCACAGTCTGATATTTACTGTTCTTATTGCCATCTACAAAGAAGGTACCCCATTTGTGAAGGGTAGGGGCATAGTCGGGATAATTGGTGATATAACTATTGGTGCGAACTCCGATACAGGCGATACGCATCCGTTTGGTCGAACTGATTTGGTTGGTCGCAGGACCAGGCTTGTAGTAGTTGTTAACAATGTTCACATTCATAGCCTCGCCACCATAGCAGCCGTTGCCGCCCCAGTTGTAAAACACGTTGTTGCGCATATCCATACGCTCATCCAATTGTGTGGTATAGCGCGGGCCAAGTCTTGGCACGCGGCTCTCGTGATGAGCCATCAGATTGTGATGGAATGACGCGCCGCTGCCACCCCAGTTGCCGCCATAACCGTGCGACCCCTTTGAGTGTCCGGCATCCTGAAGGCTCTGGGCTATCAGACACCATTGCACGGTAATGTCGTGACATCCACCCATCGACAGACACTCATCGATACTCCAACTCACTGAGCAGTGGTCGATGATGATGTCTCTCTGGTCGAGTGCTCCAAAGGCGTCCCAACCGTCGGCTCCATTTACCTTCACGTTATTATTGCCTAAGCGGAAGCGCATATAGCGTACAATCACGTTGTTGGCTTGGATGGTCACTGGATAGTCGGCTACGCAGATGCCGTCGCCGGGGGCTGTCTGACCGGCAATGGTCACGCTGCCATTGCTGATCTTTAATGCTGAGGTCAGATGGATGGTGCCCGACACGTCAAACACAATAGTCCTGGCACCGCTCTGCGAGAGTGCCCAGCGCAGCGACCCCGTTCCGCTGTTATCAAGGTTGGTCACGTGAAGCACCTTGCCGCCTCGGCCTCCTGTCACATAGCGTCCGAAACCCTCTGCTCCAGGAAAGGCGGGTGTCTTTTCTTGACCCGATGAAGGCAATGACAGTAATAATCCAAATAGGACGAAAATGATGGCGTATAATTTTCTCATTAGGCTGATGTCTGTTAATAATTGATTGAATTATATACACAAAGACATGGAGCCGTACGGTTCCATGTCTTTGTGTCAGATAGATGGTAATTAATACCACATTGGGGCACCTATGCCGCTCTCTGGCAGGTTGGCCATAATGCGGAACTCGCCTTTGGTCGGATTGCTCCACAACTTGGTCTCATCCATGCCCAGTTCCTGCAAACCGTCGAGCGGATAAGTCACACCTTTGTCGTTAGCCCACCAGATAAAGTCGGTCTTGAAACTCTTCGACACACTGATCAGTGGGGTCGGTTTCGGTTCTTCTTCTGCTCCGGTATTAGCATTCACGAAAATGCTGCCTGCGGTACCTGCGGTATAAGTGTGGATGGATTCACCAGCCGAACTCTCCGTGGCCATGGAAGGACCGAACAACGAGTTGCTTACGTTCAGAGTGATGGTGTTGGCATTTCCGTTGAGGCGCCACATCGGTGTGTTGGCATTGGCTTTCGTCTCTTTCGGGGCATAGCAGAAGGTGCAGTTCTCAACATTGAAGGTCAGCGGACCGGCTGTTGCGCGCAGGTCGGCCAGCAACACAATATTGGTGATGGTGCTGTTCTTCAGTGTAATCTTCTGCCAGTCAGCGGCTTTATTCGTTGTGGTGAACACGCCTTGGTCGCCGATGCAGTTAATCGTACAGCCGTCAATCACAATCTCATTGATATTGTCTGTGGATTGCTGGGCGCGGATGAAAGCACGATAGCCAGTGATGCTACAACCCTTGAAGGAAAGCTTCTTCAATGTTGACTTTGTGTTATTCATATTCCAAACCTGGCGGCCCCCCCATCCCTGGTCGGTATTGGTGGCAACAGGATTGTCATCGTTAGCAACCTTGTCACTGATGAAGTCCACATTCTCGAATTCCACCCAATCGACGTTTGCCTCGTTGTCCATTGTTATACCGCCGGAAGATAAGAATCGGGCATTGGTGCCGAGGGTTGAAGCGGTCACGAAGCGGACACTGCGGTTAATCTTGATGGAATTGTTCACCTTATATTCGAAGTCACCGCGAAGGATGATGGTCATGCCGTCTTGCACCTGCTCCCAGAATTGTTCGGTCTTCAAGGTGTCTTTGGCCATCTTCTCATCATAGTCACGGATATCGAGCCACATGCCTGCACCGTATTTCGTGTCGAAATCGATGGCTTTATTGGTCGAGGCTGTCAAGCGGCCTGCATAGGTCGAGTTGTTGAATTCGCTCTCAACATCGGTTGTGTAGGCGATAAAGTAGTACTGAGTCTGAGGATTCAAACCTGTGATGTCGGTATAACCAGCCTTGAAGGTTTTTTCGTCTATGATTTTAACGATGCGCTCACCACCATCTACGGGAACGGCTACAATGGCTTTGATCACAGTCACGGTGTTGGCAGGAGTCTCCTCTTCAGCAGGAACCTCTTCCTCTTCTGTAGCTTTGCAGTTCGGACAATGGCAGTCTACGCAAGTGCATTGGTCGCCTTTTCCGCAACCCTCGCACTGACAGGTGCCAGAGCAAGACTTATCCTCTTCAGGTGTCTCGGGTGTGGTTTCTTCTTTTTCTCCGTTGTCCCAAGTCACTCGGGCGGCACTCTCAATGGTTTTTACGCTCTTCAGAGTGGTGGGATAGGAGATGGTCACATCGCTCGTCTCATATACCTCCGACGATTTTGCGCCGCTTGCGCTGATTTGCACCTTGTACTTCTCATCCCATTCCAGGTCATCGAAGGTAAAGGGCGATTTCTCACACGTGGCGGTCTTATAGAGGGCGTATGTGTTGTTGCCTGCTTCGTCAGTGCCTGTCACCTTAAATAGGTTCAAGGTATATTGGGTAGCGCCGGCAATATTGTCCCAAGTGGCAATAACTGAGTTATTGTTCGTTTCCAATGATGCGACAGGGCGGAACAGACGCGGAGCGTCGCCGTCGGTCGGGTCATCGCTGCAACTGCTCATCATGCCTGCCGTCAGCAGACCGAACAGCGACAATACGAAATATTTAGCGATTTTCATATCTTAATGATTTATGTTTGTTCTTTTTCAAATGATAATGAGATGAGTTGACGGTTATGTGCTTATACATCAGTTCACAATACCGTAACCATCGTTGTTCAGCACACCGCCCGATGACATCACACGGTCTGATGGAATAGGAAGCACGTAGGGAGCCGCTTTCGAGCGGATGGGGCTCAAATCCTCCGTTCCGGTGTTGAGAATGTTGCCCGTAATACCTATCCAGGAGTAGCGGATGCGCTCGTTCAGCACACCTTTCTTCAAGGTCTGTTCTTTACCGTTTTCGTCGATGTAGGTGCCATACTTATCCTTTGTCTCAGGATCAGTGTCGCTTACACTCATCAGTGCCTCTAAGAAGTTCACGTATTTCAATCCAGTATAAGTGGCACCGGGAGAACTGATGCCGTCATCATTCAAACGTTCGGCGGTGTTGTACGGGCTGGTGCTCTTGTCGCGTGGCGTGAAGTAGTCGTTTTCAAACACCAAGGCACCTTTCGTATAACGGTAATACAGACGGTTAGCCGCATTCATAGGAGCAATCTCCTGCTCTTTGTTGTAGATAAACTCGTTGCCGCTAATGTATGTTTGGCTGTAGTTCATCGCTGCATCGCGAATCCATTCGATAGCGTCTACCACTTTAGATGAATAGTTGTTCCAGCGAATCAAGTCGAATTTACGGATGTTCTCGCCGCCGAATTCCCAGGCGCGCTCGTTGATAATGGCTTCCTTGAAAGCATCGTGGCTGTTGAGGGCATTTATGTAGTTATCCACCTTCGCACTCTTGTTCTTCGAGTTGATGAATGCGCGTTCACGTACTTGCTTCAGCATTCTGCGAGCCAGGTCTGTCGGACCGCCGTTAATCTCGTTGTCGGCCTCAGCCAGCAGCAACAGCACGTCGGCATAGCGAAGCACGGGCCAGTTGATGCCTGTGCCTTTCGTGGCCACGTAGGTGTTCATGTCCAAACGGCACCATTTGGCGGGCTGGATGCCTAATGCATCACAAGCTCCTTGCATATTGTCGTTCAGCCAGCGGTAGTTGACGCATGTCACGGGAAGACGCTGGTCTTCGGGGTCGAACGAACAGGCATAACTCGGGGTCAGGTTGGTATAGGTTGTACCGGCACCTTTGCTGCCGGCCACCACGCTCAGACCATGGCACCAGCCGATATCGCCGCCGCCGCCGGGTGCGAAGCCCATCTCAAACAGTACATCCTCATCGGCGGGGTTGCAGTTGTTGATCTCGTTGTCGAATATCGCTTTGAAATTCGATGACAAGGTGTGAGGCTTCAGTGAGATAAGTTTCATGGCATAGGCCTTAGCCACCTTATAATAATCATCTGCGGTGGTGGCAGTGGCTGCTTGGCCGTTTTCGTTAGTGTAATTGACGGTATATTCCTCGCCACTCTGGGTTGAGCGGGCCATGGTGCCGTCGGCTTGCATGGAATATCCTGCACGGAACATAGCCAGTTTCACGATGAAGCCAAGTGCGAAGTCGCGGCTCATACGCTCCACGGTCGTCTCTGTGCTCCATTTCATCTCTGCCTCATGATCAATCAGGTCTTGAATCAGATGGCTGTAGATGATGTTCTTGTCTGTACGGGGATCGTTGTGCATATCGCCGTTGGTCGTCGGGGTTGTGGCAAATGGCACATCTGCCCAGAAGTTACACATCAGCCAGTACCAGTAGGCACGCAGACAGTATGTCTCGCCAAGCAACTGCTTCATGTCGCGGTCGCCGTTACGATACATCTCACTGTTTTCAACACCCTCAATTATCTGGTTGGAGAAATCGATGGCTTTCAAAGCATTGTCCCAAGCGTTCTTAATATCGCTGAACTGGTGGGCGTTCAAAGCCCAGATGCCGCGGCGACTGGCCTCCTCAGTGTTGGCCTTGGTCAAGAAGCCCACCTCGACGTCGGTGTTCTGCATCCAGTTAGTGCTCATACGCGAGGTGTAGGTGTCTTCGCAGAAATACGAGTACACATGGTCAATCATTTTTCGGACATCTGTGGGGTTGGAGGTCAGATACTCCAAGTTGTCGGTCGATAATGACTCCGTGTCGAGCATGTCCTCACAAGAACTGATGCCCAGAGTCATTGCCAATGCTGCAATATATAAATAGATCTTTTTCATGTCTTTAGGGATGATGGTTTAGAATGTGATGTTGGCACCTACTGTCCACGAGAATGACTTCGGATAAGCAGAGAAGTCGGCACCAGGAGTCAGACCGCTTGTCTTAGAGTTACGGATGGCGGAGTTCACTTCGGGGTCATAACCTGAGTACTTCGTCAGGCAGAACACATTGTTCAGCGTGCAATAGATGCGGAACTGCTTGCAGTAGAATTTATTGATCCAGTTCTGGGGCAGTGTGAAACCAAGCGTAAGGTTCTGCAGACGCAGGAATGAACCATCCTCGATGAAAGCACTGCTCGGCACCGGGTTGTTGTCGGCAAATGTGGCACCTGACCAACGGGTGGCATTGGCGTTCATGGCCTTCAACGTCTCATAGTCAGTCACAATCTCACCAGTTGTTTGATCCAGATAGGTCCAAGCCTCACCACCAAGGGTCACAGGGGTCATCTCCTGACGAAGGGCGGCCCACTGGTTGCGGTAACTCTGCGATGATACCATGCGGTCCATGTTATAAACATCGTTGCCTACCACAAAGTTGAAGTTGGCACTCAGGTCAAACCATTTGTAGGTGGCGTTGATACCGAAACCGCCAGTGAACTTGGGCTGTGTCTTGCCGATGATCTCACGGTCGTTGTCGGAGTCAATCTTGCCGTCGCCGTTCTTATCTTTGAACTTAATGGCACCCGGACGCAGACCGGCACGGCTGCCGGAGGTGGTATAGGTGTTATCTACAACACCCTCTTTCAGAATGAAGTTGCCTGACTTGTCAAACTGGAACTGTGTCTTGCCGTTCTCATCCACATAGGTCTCGAAATCGTCAACACCGTAGATGCCGTCATATACAAAGCCCCAGACCAGACCGAGAGGCTCGCCCACTACCACGCGGTAGTCATCCTGTCCGCGCATGTCGGTCGAGAAGGCACCTGAGTTGAACTGCATCGACTCCACATTGCCAGTCAGTTTCTCTACCTTGTTTTGGTTGAAACCTATGTTGAAATTGAAATTCAGCGAGTAGTCTTTGTGCTGCAGGGCCACGGCGTTCAACGTCAATTCAATACCCTTGTTGGAGGTCTCACCCACGTTGCGCTGCATCGATGTATAACCGATGGAGGTGATGGGCACTTCCACCAACAGATCTTTCACTGTGTTCCAATAGAAATCCAAACTACCGTTGATGCGGTCGCGCAGGAAACCGAAATCGAAACCGAAGTTACGGGTGATGGTAGTCTCCCATTTCAAGTCGGGATTGGCAAGCTGGGCGTTGTTCAACGTGTAGTGCGGGTTCAGTATGTTACCGGCACCGTAGTATTTCGAGCTGGAGTAAGCCTTATAAGTGGTTTCAAACATAGCGGAACCGATACGGTTGTTACCTGCTGTACCATAGGAGAGGCGCAGTTTCAGGTTGCTCAGCCAGTTGCGAGTGCCTTCCATCCAACTTTCCTCACTGATACGCCAACCAAAGGCGAAGGCGGGGAAGAAACCCCAACGGTTGCCACGCGAGAACTTCGAAGAACCGTCCTCACGCACGGTGACGGTGAACAGGTAACGGTCATAGAGGCTGTAAAGCATACGGCCGAAGAACGAGATGGTGCGGTCTTCCTGACCCAGAGCCGACGACAGGGTGCGGGCACCCGTGGCACCGGAGTTGTTCTGAATCGAAGCGAACATCTTTTCCGGGGAGATGTCTTTCTGGAAATACTTGAACGTGTTGCTCAACTGCTCGTAGTTGGTGGCCACATACTCTTGACCAATCATAACGTTGAAATCGTGGATGTCGTTGAAATTACGCTTCCAAGTCAGTGTGTGGGTGCCGCGAAGCTTCCAAGTGTCGCGCTTGCTCCATTCACCCATGGGCAGGTTGCCTCCATCCTGGACGGCTTTGTTCGAACGAGGACCGTACCAGTCTTTCTGCTGGTTGAACAGATATTCATAACCTCCCTCGGCACGGTAGGTGAAGTGCTTCGTAATCTTCCAGTTGATGGCAGCGTTGAAGTTGTAACGTTTGTCTTGCTTACGGCGCCAGTAGTCGTTCACGCGGTCTTTTAATGTTCGCGTACCATTAATATATTCCTCGTATTCCTCTTCCGACATCATGCTCGGGTCAACGTCTATCTGGTCATAAAGACCGAAAACCGGACCAGTCATGATGGCATCGTAAGAACGAATCTTATAACTGCCGCCACCGGTACCTACACCTTTCACCTCGGTGTCTGACATACGCATACCGAAGTCGAGGTCTAAGTTCTTGAACAACTCATGTTTCAACTTGAAGCTCAGGTTGTAACGGCGATAACCGTTGTCATCCATCAGACTGTTGTCGTTGGCATAGCTGCCGCTCAGGGTGAACTTGGTCTTGTCAGTACCGCCGGCGATACTCAGGTTGTGGTTCTGGGAGATATCGTGGTTGCCGAACATCTCATCCTGCCAGTCGTGACCGGCTTGATAGTCATACAGGTCGATATCGCCCCAGGCTCCGTAACGCTTCTCAAAAGCGCTGATGCCGCTGTTACCCTGCAATGCTTGACGCTCATACAGATAGCGCACATATTGGCGCGGGGTCATCGTGTCAAGAGTATTGCGGATGGTCTTGCCCTGAATATACACATTGTAGTTGATTTGTGTCTTGCCTTCTTGGGCACCCTTGGTTGTAATCAAGATAACACCGTTAGCACCCTGGCTACCATAGATGGCGGTCGAGGCGGCATCTTTCAGCACGGTGATGTCTTCGATATCCGATGAGGCAATGTCGCTGATGCTCGATACGGGGAAACCGTCCACAATATAAAGAGGTGAATTGTCGCCCGTGATGGAGCCGCCACCACGCACACGAATCAACATTTCTGCGTCGGGCGAACCGTCGGCTGTGGTAATCTGCACACCGGCCAATTTACCGGTCAGGGCTTCTGCCACGTTGGTCACAGGAACCTTAGTCAGATCACCGCCCTTCACAGTGCTCACCGCACCGGTCAAGTCTTTTTTGCGGACACTGCCATAACCGATCACCACCACCTCGTTAAGAGTTGATGACTCTTCTTTCATGACAATGGTCACAGTTGATTTACCGGCAATGTTCACACGCTGTTCAGTCATACCTACATAACTGACAGTGATTTCATTGCCTTTCACATTCAAGGTAAAGTTTCCGTCCAAATCGGTTACCGTTCCGTTCTGAGTGCCGGTCTCAACAACCGTAGCTCCGATAATCGGCTCACCGTTTTCTTCTGTCACAGTACCTTTAATCGTCTGCGCAGAAATGTTGCCTGCCAATATGGCAAATAGCAGCATGAGCGCCATTCGAAAGATTCTTAATTTACCAGACATAAATAGTGTTTTAGGTTTATAATAATTTGATTTCTTGTATTTTCTCTAAAATAGCAGAATTTTGGTAGTTCGTTTGTCTGTGTTTTCTGTTTGCAAATATACTGCTTTTTTTATTATTATTAGCATATTTTTTATCATTTTTTACGCAATCGTTATCATAACCTTTTATTATTTCACGAAAACTGTCTTTTATTACATTGTTACCAACTATCCTATAACCCCTATTTCTTCAAAAAAAATCCCCCTGCATCAGAGATACAGGGGGGTAGAATATCAGCGATTATCGTTTATTTCTGTATAAACTTTTTGCCGTTCTGGATGACAACACCCTTGAAGGTCTTGTTTACCTGCTGACCGGCGAGGTTGTAAATCGGAGCAGTTACGTCTAAACGGTCTGACTCAGTAGCGGTGATACCGGTGGTCGTCTCGTTAATCTCCAATGTGTTAATCTCATAAGTGGTCTTATAAACGGTCACGATACCCTTCACGTTGTACTTCTTGTCGTTTACGTAGGTGCTGTAGTCGTTGAAGGCGTCGATATGGTAGTTGTTGTAAATCTGTACCGTATTGCCTGCATCGTCTTTAGCATAGTACTTCACGGCATCAGCACGCTTCGGAGCAGATGCGGCACCGTCAAGAGTCAATGCGATAGAACCGATTTGTGTATTGGCGGCAATGCTGAGAACTACTTGGTTAGCACTGCCAGTCCATGTCACTGTATTGGTCTGCTTGTCCTTATCGCCTTCAGGTGCAAGCGTGCCGCTGTCGACACTGTTGTTATTACCCCATCTTGATGATGAGGCGGCGCTAGCCAGATTAAAGGTGATACCGGTAATCTTCTTGCCCGAAGGACCTGTGATGGTAAGTGTGCCATTATACATGCGTAATACAGGAGCGGTTGCCCACAGGCGGTTTTTCGTGCCGGCTTCTGCAGGTGAAGCCTCGACAGTAACGGTTGCACTGTTTACTGCGGTAGAAGTCAGTGTCTCTGTGAACTCACCGTCGGCTACATAAGCAGCACCAGTACCGCTTGAACGCTTGCCAGCCATGCTGGGGAACAAAGCATCAGCATTGTTGTTGAAATCAAATACGATGTCACCGTCGCCCGGTGTGTCACCGCCGCCACCGCCGCCAGGTTCTGTGCCAGCCTCAGATGTGATGCTAACGTTCTGCAGTTCCACCAAGTCGTTCACGTATTTCGGAACATCATTGATTACGATGCTGCGTGCCTCAGGCTCGCTGCCGCTGCTGATCAACAGATTGTCATACGTGGTCAAGTCTCCGGCTTTGATAGCCTCAGGAAGTCCGTTGTACTCGTCTTTCTCGAGAATGATGCTGCCGTCGAGCACGTCGCCTTTCTGCATCTGGATACCAGTGTTGAAGAAGTTCAAAGCGCCGGTGTTGTCGCGAACATATGCCAAGGTGTTGGGTGTTGCGGCGTTACTCGTCCATGTATAGAGACAAACGGCGCTGTTTAAGTTCAAAACGGCTTTGTCTCCTTTCTTAAGTGCGATGAATTCGGCAATGCTGTTCACCACAGGGGTCTCTTTCTTCGTGAAGGTCTTTTCCGCGCTGATGTCAAGCACCTCGTCCCATGCTTTCACGGTGGCAGTCTCTGTCAGAGTGAAGGGACCGTTGTAAAGAGGTGCGTCCATGTTAGTCTTCGGGTCGCTGCCGTCGATGGTATAGTAGATGTTATCACCACCGGTGATGGTCACGGTTGTGCTGCCCTCAAATGGGGTCACACCTGAGATAACCAACTCGGGAGCCACATCTTCGAAGCCGAGTTCCAATTTCTTAATCTGGGTGTTTGCTGCGATGGTGAACACCACTTCTTTTGCATTACCTGTCCATTTCACAGTCTGATCTTCCTGGTTACCGATGGTCACCGAACCGGTATTCACCGTGTTGCCGGTGTTCCAGGTCACCACTTTGTTGTTGCTGTTCCATCCGACAGTGAAGGTCATAGACTTGATATTCTCTTCGGCTTTCACAGTCAATGTGCCGTTGTACATACGGAGAACGGGAGATGTCGCCCACAGACGGTTTTTGGTCTTGGCGTCTTCAGGAGAGGCTTCAATGGTAACTGTAGCACCGTTCACGGGTGTTGAGGTCAGTGTCTCGGTGAACTCTCCGTCAGCAACGTAACTGTCATTGCTGCCGCTTGAGCGCTTGCCTGCCATCGAGGGGAACAATTCGTCGGATTTGTTGTCGAAGTCAAACAGTGTGCCTTCGGGTTGTGGGTCTGGAGGAGTCACAACTTCATCGAAGCCGAGTTCAATCTTCTTAATCTGGGTGTTGGCGGCAATAGTGATAACCACTTCTTTAGCATCGCCTGTCCATGTAACGGTCTTATTGTCTTGGTCACCCAAAGTCAATGTGCCGCTGTCTGCGGTGTTGCCTGTGTTCCAGGTTAATTTGTTATTGTTCCAATTGACGGTAAATGTGATGGTCTTAATGTTCTCCTCTGCTTTGATTGTCAGTGTGCTGTTATACATACGAAGCACAGGTGAAGTCTTCCACAGACGGTTTCTGGTTGCAGCGTCTTCTGGTGAAGCCTCAACAGTTACGGTTGCACCGTTCACAGCGGTAGAGGTCAATGTCTCGTTGAATTCGCCTGAGGGATCATACGTGTCATTGCTGCCGCTCGAGCGTTTGCCGGCCATTGTGGGGAACAACTCGTCTGCGTTGTTGTCGAAGTCAAACACTGTGCCTTCGGGTTGTGGGTCTGGAGGAGTCACTTCTCCGCCGCCGCCTTCTCCGCTACCTTCTCCGTAAGTGACGGTCAGCGTCTTGAATTGGCACTGGGCTGAAAGGGTCAACGTCACACTGCTGGCATCACCAGTCCATGAAGTTTCACCTATGGTGCCGCTGCTGGCAGCCAGATTGCTGTCCCATTTCTGGCCTTTTTCCCAAGCAAGCCCTTTGACACTATTTCCAGAAGGTGCACTGATGGTAATCGTTGCTCCGGAATAGGCACGTAAGTCATATGAACCTTCATAGGCTCCAGTGCTTTGCCATATACGGGCGTTGGTGGAACCTCCTTCAATTTTAATAGTGACCCCTTGGTAAACAATGTCACTCGTGATATCTGTTCCTGCTCCGGCTGCTGGCGGCGTGATGCCTAAGGCTTCAATGCCGCTAACCGTGCTGAAATCAAATTTCACGTCTGTGGCATGGCTGTAGCCAAATACGGCTAATAATGCAGCCACAAAAGAAATGCGTAAAAATTTGTTCATAAATTTAAGGTTTTAGTTAATAAAATTTGTCTATTTGGGTACAAAGATACATAATACTTTTCATTCATCCAACCATTATAAGTTAAAAAAATCGTTAAATATAATGCTCCACCTCGTTTCTTCTTTGTGTGTTGCGATACCAACGAACTACTCGACAAATTAGTCATCTTTTTTATTATTCTTTTAAACTTTTGGTTTCGGTCTTCGTCTAATATATGATTGCCCGGAATTATCGGGCTAAAAGTATTGGCATAGAAATTTCTTTATAACATTATCAACCAATAAAACTCAGAGATTATGAAAAAAACAATCATGATGCTTGCATTGCTCGCATTGCCGTTTGCCATTCAGGCACAGACCAAGTTCCACGATGTTGAAGCCAATGAAGCCACTGGCCCCGTTAAGTGCATTAAATCATCTGTGATGGGACACGAACGTGTAACCAACTTCACAAAAGATGGAAAGATGGAACAAGAGGGAATGAAAGATGTCGTTTATGATGCTGACGGATACATGCAGTCTGCAAAGATGGAAGCACAGGGCATGGAAATTACCATCAAATACACTTGGGAGAACGGTAAAGTGACAAGCCAGTCAATGGAAACCTCTATGGGTGCAATGAAGAATTCCAATGTCTATGACGAAAAAGGTGTGCTCGTAAAGCAAGTGATGGACTTCGGCGGACAAGAGATGGAAACTCCTTACACCGATTATAAATTCGACGATAAAGGAAACTGGATCAGCCGCAAGACTTCCATGATGGGTCAGGACATGGAGCAGACCCGCACCATCGAATATTATGAATAATCATGAACTAAGATAAATTCATATTTTTTTTTATTATCAATTATCATTATCAGAAAGAGGGCATGTCGTCGAGACACGCCCTCTTGTTTTTAGTAACCTGTTTGTTTCAAATCTTCATTTAGTGTTCTTTTCCCCTCCATTTCGTAAGGGTTGGGGTGCCATTGTCTTCACCCCTTCACTCCTCAACTCCTTTTTCAATTCTAATACTATCTGAAAATTTTAGTGGTCTTCGTCTTTCCGTTTGACAGACGTTCTACGCGTATCAGCATGCCTTTCGCCTGTGCGGGGTTCGTCACTTCCATTCCCGACACAAGATAATACTTCACACTAACGGTCTCCGCGTCAGCAAAGGTGTCTTCGATGCCGGTCAGTTTGGTGCCGTACAGCGTTATCACCCACACCGTCTGCTTGCCGGCGGGCGTAAAGGTCAGTGTGCCGGTGGCATTGGTCTCCACGGTGTGCTCGGTCACGAAGTAGGTGGTGCCGTCTTTCTGTGGGAACACGTATTGAGTCTCGCCGAAAGTCGTTCCGCTCAACTCACTCAGATAGGCATCCACGTCTGCATAATTGTCATAACCCTTGAACTTCACCTTGTTGATAGTCACACCTGTCGGCAGTTTGACGGTGTATTGCACACCTGCACTGTACTTGATACCGTCCTCGAATCCGGCAGCGTATGCTTTGTCTTTGCTGTTGCTCACGGTGATGCCATCTGCAAAACTCCATTCAGTCTTAGTGATGTCGCTCTGGTAAGTGCTCTGGGCAATGGTATATGTGACATTATCTTTCTCGCCGGTCGGGTCTTCTTGCTTCTGCTCCGGGTCATAATAGGGTACGCCATCTACACGGGTGGTAGTGGGGAAGTACTCTTCAAAAGTGCTCTCCGAGTCTTCATTCTGCAATTTCACCAAGTCTTCTACCAAGGAATTGCAATATACCTCTATATTCGTGTACCATCCTTTCGGGTCAAGATCGTAACCGTTAGCATCATTGCTGTCTGGATTCAGGCCGTTAGCGGTCTCCCATACGTCGGGCATTCCGTCATTGTCGGTGTCAAATCCCGCGGGGATAGTGCCTGTGCCGAAGTTTGCCTCAGTATATCCATCAACGTCTGACACCAAGTCGATGCGACCCCATTTCTTGGTCACGGAACCTTTGTAGGTGCAGGTTCCGTTACGGGTCTCTTCAGCATAGCGGGCGTCTACTTCATCGCGATACATCGAGGCTCCGGCGTAGTCAAGCACTTTGTCGTATGCGTTTGCTGCGCTGTGGGTAGTCACCATGCCGGCGTCAACGGGCTCGTCCATCTTGATGCGGACACAGTCTGTGCCGCTGCTGTTCTGCTTATAGGTCACACCGCTTCCATAGTAATGGTTGGGGTCTGCCACATATTTCTCACCATCGATTTCGTACGTGCCGTCATCATAGGTCACTTTGTTCCAACCAGCCCCTGTGTCATCATTCAACTGATTGCCGTTAAGATAGTATCGGCTTGACAATCCCCAATACTTACTGTTGTCCGCAGAGTTACCGCTGTTGCCCACACTGATGGTGGTAAGGCGGGTGGTATTGGCGCCCGGACCGGATTTGTAATAGTTATTCACAAAATTGATTTGGCCGCCGCCGGGACCTCCGTAGCAACCGTTGCCGCAGTTATAAACCACGCAGTTGCGGTAATCCACGTTCTCAGCCTGAACGGCATTTTCCCAGTTAAATTCATTGTATCGGCTGTTGCTCTTGTAACCAGCCCAATCGTAACGGGCACCGCAAAAACGGGGAGAACGGTTGTTCACGTGAACGATAATGTTATGGTGGAACGAGGCAAGTTTTCCACCCCAGATGCCACCGTAGCCATGTGCTGACTTGCTGTGACCGGCATTGTTGAGGCTCTCGCCCAATGAGCACCATTGCATGGTGAAATTGTTGTTGTCATAAAACGATGCCACCTCGTCAATCGACCAAGAGAATGAACAGTGGTCGATGATTAAACCTGTCACGTTACGCTGCCACATAGCATCGGCACCGTCGTTCACGTCTTTCTCCTGTCCGCGGCGGAAACGGACGAATCGGACGATGTTGTTTGCGCCCGGGCGTACCGTATAATAGCGGATGGTGATGCCGGGGTAAGGGGCTGTCTGACCTTCGATGGTGGTGTTCGCACCGATATTCAAATCGCTCTTCAAGGCGATTACGCCGGCCACATCAAAAACTACGATTTTCTTCGTACTGCCACTTACGGCTGCGCGGAATGATCCGGTACCGGAGTCGTTCAGGTTGGTCACATGGACTACCTTACCGCCACGACCGCCTGTCACAAAGCGTCCGTGACCCTCTGCACCGGGAAATGCCGGAGCAGACTCCTGTGCCATCACAACACAACTCGTCGTAAATATAGCAAATAACAATAATAATTTCTTCATTTCCTTATTTTGTATTTCAATTCTTAATTCTTTTATTTTAAGATTTTTTGTTGTTTCTCCTTAGGAAAGTTTCCCTGTTCGTCGGAGGTGATATGGTTCTGAAACAGCCGTCATCTTCATTATTGATGAGATC
>JAEEGL010632320.1_pt1 | contig 16562 bp, 17 predicted proteins | sample 9134231 | NCBI WGS metagenome assembly JAEEGL01 (sample SAMN16246548, study PRJNA631951) | gut metagenome | biome: gut microbiome; feature: rumen; material: fiber-attached | host: Bos | place: Iran: Karaj | collected 2018-10
AGGCCGGGACCGAGGCTGGCCTCGAGCATCCTGCCAAGGAATACCACCCGGTCGCCGTTCCTGAGGCCTCGGGTACTTTCGAAAACCTGCACCGAAGCCTTGTCACCTGTGACCTTGATGACCTCGGCAAGCAGCTGGGTGCCGCCCAGGTCGATGTGGCAGAGCTCGTTCTCGCCGACAGGTCCGTCCACCTTGACGGTAACCAGGTTGGAGACGATGCCTGTAACTATGCCGGTTGTTGCCATATGATATTATTCTCTTGTTTGTCTGATTTCTTCTACGAGTGTGCGGAACATTCTCCTGCCGGTCTGGGGGTCGAGCTTGTTCCAGCGGTCGGTAATCTTGATCTTGGCGATGAAAGCCAGGATCACGTCGATGTCGAACAGGTGCAGCATCGTAAGCTCTTCGGCTTTTTGCCACATCAGATCGTCCAGGCTGCGCTCCCTGGCAAGGATGTCGGTGCCGGAGAGAATGCGGAGAACCTGGGGTTTCTCATCGAATTCCAGGGCGCCTGGCAGGTCGATGAGGTCGGAGCCTTCCGGCCTTGCAAGCCTGGAATTCAGATATTCCGTCTTGGTGTTGCGTACCCGGAGATCCCAGAGGAAGTAATCCCGGATGAAACCGTTGCGGCTCGCGAGGGCCCCGGTATAGAAGTCGGGCGTGAGATTCTCCGGGTCGAAGCCCCCGGCGAGGATGTCGATAAGGGCATTGTCGGCGGGGGAGCACTGGCTGCGGATGGCCTCGGTGAGGATGTCGGCATCCAGGGTGCCTGCGGTTTCCGGAACGGGAAGGGACGCGATTATGTATTCGTAATTATTCACCGAAGAGGAGTTTGCGGGTTACCGGACGGAGGTATTCGCAGATGAGGGCGTCGAAAGTCTTGTCCGTCATGCTCACGAAATAGCTGCCGTCCTTCGGGCCGATCGTGAATCCTCCTGCAATCTTTTTGCTGAATGAGGCCTGGACAGTGGCGCCGATGGCCTTGGAGAGGCTGGACGCTACCCATGGTTCAAGCTGGTTTTTCATGGACTCGGGCAGCACGAGTGCGATGTCCGTTCCTTCTGTTGCCGAAAAACGCTCTGCCACCTTGAGGATGATCTCCTTGAGGAATTCAGGGTCAGCAGTGGCGTTCTGGGATGAGATTTTCGCAAGGACAAGATTCTCGATGTCCGAGCGGGTGGCCTGGAGCGCCTGCGCAGAGGCCATTCGCACGTCAGCTTCCGCCTTGACCTTGAGGTCGGCTGCGGCTTTCTCCGCGTCGGCCACTATTCCGGCCGCCTGCTCACGTGCCGCCGCAAGGATCGAATCCGCCTGGGCGCGAGCCTCTGAGAGGATGCGTCCGCCCTCTTCGCGGCCTTTGGCAAGGCCTTGATTGTAAAGCTGATCGGTAAGTTCCTGTAGTTTGTTTTGCATGATATGTGGTATATGTTTGTTATCCTAAGAATCCTAATAGAATACCTGCCGCTACGGCGGAACCGATGACGCCTGCCACATTGGGCGCCATCGCGTGCATCAGCAGGTGGTTGTCGGGGTTGGCCTCGCGTCCGGCAACCTCGGATACCCTGGCGCTGTCGGGGACGGCGGAAACACCGGCGTTGCCGATGAGCGGGTTGATCTTGTGCCCTGGCCGCAGGAAGAGGTTCCAGACCTTGACGAAAAGTACGCCGCAGGTGGTTGCAATGATAAAGGATAGGAGGCCGAGGCCGAAAATCTTGACGGAGTTCCCGGTGAGGAACTGGTCCGCCTGGGTGGAGGCACCGACCGTAAGGCCGATGAGCATTGTGACGACGTCGATGAGCGGGCCGCTGGCTGTCGCCGCAAGACGGCGGGTGACACCCGATTCCTTGAGGAGGTTGCCGAAGAAAAGCATCCCGAGCAGCGGCAGGCCGGAGGGCACTATGAATGCGGTGCAGATGAAACCGACGATGGGGAATATGATTTTCTCCTTCTGGCCGACGACCCTGGGCTTGGGCATCTCGATAAGACGTTCCTTCTTGGTAGTGAGGAGCTTCATTATGGGCTTCTGAATAACCGGTACAAGTGCCATATAGGAATAGGCACTGACGGCGATGGCGCCCATCAGCTCCGGAGCAAGCTTTGAACTGAGGAAGATTGCGGTGGGACCGTCGGCGCCTCCGATGATACCGATGGCTCCTGCCTCATTGGGCATGAAACCTACGGCGAGGGCAAGGAGGTAAGCGCCGAAAATACCCATCTGGGCCGCTGCCCCGATGAGCATAAGGCGCGGCTGTGAGATGAGGGCTGAGAAATCGGTCATGGCCCCTATCCCGAGGAATATCAGAGGCGGATACCAGCCCTGGCGTACACCCTGATACAGGATATTGAGTACCGACCCCTGCTCGTAAATGCCTATGTTGAGCCCCTGGAAGATGGGAATGTTCCCGATGATGATGCCGAATCCGATGGGAACGAGGAGCAGCGGCTCCCACTCCTTGACTATTCCGAGGGTTATGAAGACCAAGCCGATTACGAGCATCACCAGATGCTGCCAGGTGCAATTGGCGAATCCGGTGAACTGCCAGAACTGGGCGAGAGAATCGATAATCTGCTCCATTTACGCTATCTTGACGAGTTCCGCTCCTTCCAGTACCGAATCTCCCTGATGGACAAGGACGGCTGCTACGGTCCCGTCGGAGTCGGCCTGTATTTCATTTTCCATCTTCATGGCTTCCAGCACGGCGACCTTCTGGCCTTTCTTCACGGCCTGGCCTTCCTTGACATCGACGCTGATGATGACTCCGGGAAGGGGAGAACGGACAACCGATGAAACGGCACCGGCGGGTGCTGCGGAAGGGGCCGCCTGAGGCTCGGGAGCCTGGGCGGGTGCCGACGGCCGTGGTGCTGGAGCGGCTGCTGCAGCGGGCTGCTGGACTTCTTCAGACAGTTCTACGCTATATGGTACGCCGTTGACGCTCAGGGAGGCGGTGCGGCCTTCTATTCCGAATACGTCGACTGCGTATTCCTTGCCATTTACGGTGAATTTGTAACTCTTCATTTTGCGAGTGGTTTCTTTCTTAGGTTCAGCGACTTGTCTCCCCAGTTGGAGGGAATGTCGCGGCGTATGGTTATTATGCCTGGCTCGACGTCGTGGACTGAGTCGGACATGTACAGATGAAGCGCTGCCGCTATGGCGGCGACCTCATCTCCGCCGGAGGTGTAGTCGTCGAGCGCCATGGCGATTGCCGCTGCGGTTTCCGCATCGGGCGCCTTGCTGCCTTTCTTCCTGAAGCGGCCTGTGAACAGCGCCCCGGAGAAGGAGTACAGTATGAACAGGATGATGAGAGCGCTGAACACCACGGCGACCGCAATGATGGAAAGGGTCCATCCGTGCGGATCCAGTTGCTGCATTCGGGCGGCACCTTCGTGTATGACTTCCAGCGGCATCATAACGGCATGTTATCGTGTTTCTTAGCAGGTATCTCCTGACGTTTACCTTCAAGTACTTCGAATGCCCGGGCAACGCGGAAACGTGTATTGCGGGGCTCGATTACATCCTCTATGTAACCCTTCTGTGCAGCCTGATAAGGGTTGCAGAAGAGGTCGTTGTATTCCTGCTTCTTCCGGTCGATGAGGGCGGCCTGTTTCTCGGGATCCTCTTCGGCCTTGATTTCTTTGCCGTACAGCACACCCACGGCGCCGTCTGCTCCCATTACCGCTATGTTGGCGGAAGGCCAGGCGTAGTTGATGTCGCCTCTTAATTGCTTGCAGCTCATGACGATGTGTGCGCCGCCGTAGCTCTTGCGCAGGGTGACGGTAACCTTGGGGACGGTGGCTTCTCCGTAGGCATAGAGCAGCTTGGCACCGTTGGATATGACTCCGCCGTATTCCTGCTGCGTGCCGCAGAGAAAGCCGGGCACGTCGACCAGTGTCAGGAGGGGGATGTTGAAGGCGTCGCAGAAGCGTACGAAGCGGGCGCCCTTGCGGCTGGCGTTGATGTCGAGCACGCCGGCAAGGACTCCGGGCTGATTGGCAACCACGCCTACGCTGCGGCCGCCGACGTGTGCGAAGCCTACAACGATATTGCGTGCAAAATCCCTGTGCACCTCCAGGAATTCGCCGTCATCGACGACTGAGCGGATAACGGCGTACATGTCATACGCCTTGTTGGGATTGTCGGGGACGATGGAATTGAGGGCGTCGTCGGTGCGGCTCACGGGGTCATTGGTGGGCCTGACGGGGGAGGAACCCAGGTTATTCTGCGGCAAGTAGCTCAATAAACACTTTATACGGGCTATTGCATCTTCTTCTGTTTCAGCGGTGAAATGGGCAACTCCGGACTTTGATGCGTGTACCCTTGAGCCACCGAGTTCTTCCTGATTTACCACCTCTCCGGTTACGGACTTGACCACGGCCGGGCCGGTGAGGAACATATAGCTGGTCTTGTCAACCATGAGGGTGAAGTCGGTGAGGGCGGGGGAATAGACCGCACCGCCGGCGCATGGCCCCATAATCAGGCTGATCTGGGGGATGACGCCGCTGCAGAGGATGTTGCGCTCGAAGATTTCGCCGTAGCCTGCGAGGGAATCGATGCCTTCCTGGATGCGCGCTCCGCCGGAATCGTTCATTCCGATTACCGGTGCACCCACCTTGAGGGCGGTATCCATTACCTTGCATATCTTTTCGGACATGGTCTTGCTGAGGGACCCTCCGTTGACGGTAAAGTCCTGTGCGTAAACGAATACCAGGCGCCCGTCTACCGTGCCTTGGCCGGTTACGACACCGTCTCCGTCGGTATGGGTGGCATCCATTCCGAAATTGGTGCAGCGATGCTGGACGAACATGTCGAATTCCTCAAAACTGCCTTCGTCCAGAAGCAGCGCCAGACGCTCTCTTGCAGTAAGCTTGCCTTTTTCGTGCTGGGCGTCGATGCGTTTCTGGCCACCGCCCAGACGGGCTTTGGCGCGACGCTGTACCAGTTCTTCAATCTGTTTGCTCTGTATGCTCATTTAATCGTCGTTTTCGAAGAGATTGCCGGTTTTCCAGTCGATGCTGATGCCGTAAAGGCCATATTCATTTTCATGAATCATGAAATTCAGGTATTTTGCGGTGCCGGTCCCGGGGCTCTCACCCAACCGGCCGTTGTTCAAGGCCGTAATGGTGCGGGACCATAGCTGGGAAGCGTTTGAGAGGGGAATCCCGTGGAGTCCGCCCCAGTTGACGCTTGCGCCGTCCGTGGGGGTGCGCAGTATCGCCTTGACGTCGAAAGTAACGCCGTCATCTCCGCTGTAGACATTGGGCAGGACGTCGTTGCGCAGCTTGATTGCACGGAAGGCGACCTGGATCTGCCCGGCCTCCGCCGGCCAGGACATTTCAAGCGTATCGCGGGTATCGAAAGATCCCCTGGTATGGATGCCCCTGTGGTCGCGGTAATGGAAAACCACCTTGACATACTGGCGGACGCTGGAATTGCAGATAAGCTGCAATGTCATGTTGGAGTCGCCGGAAGGGGCGACGGAGACGCTGCGTCCGGCAGGGGTGTCGATGTCGATTTTGGGCACGCAGGATGCTGCCAAAAGTGCCAAAAACGCGGCGAAAATTAGGTTAACAAAAATGTTATGATGCATTACAAAAATGTTTCGTCAATTAATTTCTAATTAGTTAGGCAATTCTCTATATAATCAGCCAAAAATTGGAGTGCGCGTATGGCAAAACGCCGGATATTGGCCTTCCGGCCGTTGTTGTACTGGTATAAAAGCGTGCGTATGCCGGCAGGTCCGTCGACTCCGATCCATACGGTACCCTCGGGATAGCGGTCGTCGCTTCCTTCGGCAAGGCCGGTCGTGGAGACGGAGAATGTGCTGCCCGTCACTGAACGGACGCCCTCAGCCATCTCCGCCGCCACCTCGGAACTGACGATTCCGTAAGTGGAAATGGTTTCGGCCTTGACGCCAAGGACGCTTTCCTTGACCGAAGCGGCATAGGAGGTGACGGATCCGAGGTACCAGCGGGATGATCCCGAAACCGTAGTGAGCAGGTGGGATATCCGTCCGCCGGTGCAGGACTCGGCCGCGCTGAGCGTGAGTCCCGTTCCGGAAAGCAGTCCGGCTATTTTTTCCTGGATTGTCATTTGTTCCTGTCGGCTAAATATCTTAAAATCTTTCCCACGAGGTTCGGTCCCTGCCTTACGAGGCCCATACGCACCTCCACGAGGGATGCGCCGTTTTCAAGGGCTTCTGCAGCCTGCTGGGGAGTCTTGATGTGGCAGTTGGCTATAATGGGAAGGCGGCCTTTCGTACGCGCGTGTATATGGGCTATCTGCTTGATGCTGCGGGCCTCTATGCCGTCAACCCTGTTGAGCATGCAGTAATCGGTGATTTCGTCGATCTGCTCGAATGAAATGGTCTCCGGAATCTTGACGACTATGGGCTTGTATTCTTCATATGAGATGCGGGCATCGAGGATGTCATCGAAAATATCCATGTCGGGATTGTCCGAAATGTCGATGACAAAGAAGTCGCAGAAGTCGTATGCAAGGCAGAATGAACGGTAGTAATCTCCTGATATACAGGGTGCCAGAATGTCGTTCTGGGGGTCTTTCTGAATGTTGGCGATGGCCTTGCGGATGGATGCCAGGTCGGTGAAGGGGCCTGTCTCCACGAAGCTGAAGCCAAGGTCATTGAGGTCGTTGTACAGCTCTCCGGCGACGTCCAGGCCGGCTCCGAGGCCTACGGGATTGTAGAACTGGAGGCCGAAAACCTCGCGCTCAAGGCCTACGGGGCGGTTGCCGTGGATAATGCGGCTGAAAAAGCGCCCGCCGGGCATCTTGCCCTGTAACTTGAAGTATCCGAGGGCAATGGCGCTGGCTTTGTTGTTATCTGCAATCCGTTTTGTAATCGGGCGTATGAACAAACTGTACATAAGACTACAAATATAATAAAAAAAGAGACTGTTTGCCAGCCTCTCTACCTGAATTCCTTGAATGTGCCGTCGTCAAAGAAGACGACGATGCGTTCAATGCCGACTTTTTGCGGCGCTGCAGCGGAGAATAAATCCAGCATCGGGCCTTCGGACGAATCGGCAGGGGGAGTCCTGTACATCCTTCCCCTGCCAGTTATGAGCCATTCAAGGCTGAGGGCGGGGTAGTTGCGGGCGAGACTCTCCAGGAAATCAAAGCCAGGTTTGTTGCGTCCGGAGAGAATGTGGGATATGCTGGCACGCGCTACGCCGAGCGTGTCGGCGAGCTGCGACTGGGTGATGTTTTCGGCCGAGAGGAACTTGATCAGGCGTTCGTTCATAAGCAGTCCGTTGTTTTTACAAAAGTAAAAGAATTTTCCGATAATCGCAAGTGGGGCAGTAACAGGTTTTCAACCGCGCTTTGTTGAAAAATGGACGGAAATTGGCTAACAAAAGATTTATATGATAAAAGCTAAATATTTGATATATAGTGCTAAAGTAATGCTAAGCAAGTACTGAAAATGACTCTTTTCTGAAACAATGTGTGAAACCTGCCTATTTCGCTTTACTTATTAGTTCAATTAAGCATTGTAACAAATTGGGAATAAGCGTATTAATCGGCAATTTAAATTTATTTCAGAAAAAGTTTCACCGGCAGTATGGAAGGGAAGTGGTTACCTGTTGAAAACTCGGTAACAATTTACAAATGTAAAGTAAATTGTCGCTGAAATAATTTCATTTTGTAAATCCTTTATTTTGTATATTTGTGCAATGATTCCCGACATCGACATACACGACTTCGACTACGAACTACCGGATTCCAGAATCGCAAAATATCCTCTTCCTGTCCGTGACAGTTCAAAATTGTTAATCTACAGGGACGGTGTCTGCTCGGACAGCGTATTCAGCAGTCTGCCTCAGATGTTGCCTTCGGGGGCGCTTATGGTTTTCAACGACACCAAAGTGGTTCCCGCGCGCCTTTTTTTTCGAAGGGAAAGCGGCGCCCACATTGAGATTTTCTGTCTCCAGCCCGTCGATCCCTCGGAATATGTGAGTGCTTTCGATGCCGTCGGGCGTTGCAGCTGGAAGTGCGTAATCGGCAATTCAAAGCGCTGGAAGGACGATATCCTAACCCTCGACACGGACGATCCCGAATTGCTCTCTGCCGGATTGCGGGCCAGGCTAATCGCCCGTGAAGACCGCACCGGAACCGTCGAATTCACCTGGTGCGGCGACGTCCCGTTCTCCCGCATACTCGAAATGTGCGGCCGCATCCCCATTCCCCCGTACCTCGGAAGGGAAACCGAGGAGATCGACATCGAGCGTTACCAGACTGAGTATGCCAGGATCAGGGGGTCCGTAGCAGCGCCGACTGCAGGTCTCCATTTTACCAGGGATACGCTTTCTGGCTTGAAAGACAGGGGAATAACTACGGAAACCATCTGCCTGCACGTTGGTGCCGGCACCTTCCTCCCGGTCAAGAGCGACAAGATTTCCGGCCATCCTATGCACCGCGAGCCATTTGTCGTCAGCCGCCGGCTGCTGGAAGAACTTTCAGCCGCGGGCAGGCCTGTAGCAGCGGTCGGCACCACTTCGGTCCGCACGCTTGAATCCCTATATTATGCAGGTGTAAGCTGCATTGAAACGGGTAAACCGTCCGACGTTGAGCAGTGGGTTCCTTACGAGAAGGATTGGCAATACAGCACCGCGGAGGCGCTGGATGCCCTGATAGATTACCTGGACAGGAACAACCTGCCGGAGCTTAAAATCGGGACCCGCATCATAATCGTTCCGGGATTCCGTTTCCGCATCACGGATATGCTCGTCACCAATTTCCATCAGCCCCAGAGTACGCTCCTGCTGCTTGTAAGCGCATTCGTGGGGGGAGATTGGCGAACCATTTACAGCCACGCGCTCGACGGAGGCTACCGCTTCCTGAGTTATGGCGATTCATCTTTGCTATTCAGGAGATAATTGCTAAATTTGCACTATGACTGATTTATCAGAATTCGAGGACATCCGTCCGTACAGCGACGAAGAAGCCGTCCAGGCGCTTGGCAGGGTTTCCCGCCATCCCATGCTTCCTATTATATCCAAGTACCTTTTCCCCAAGAGCAGTGTGGACACGCTTGCCAAGACCCTCCGCAGCGTCAGGAGCATCGACGAGTTCCAGGCTGTCGTCATGGTGGACGTCATAAATGCCGTTCTTGCCCGTACTTCTGAGGGCTTTACCTTCAGCGGCATGGACAACCTTTCTTCGATCGACGGCAAGTTCCTGGCGGTCTCCAACCACCGTGACATCGTCCTCGACCCTGCATTGATCCTGTATGCCATGCACGCATCAGGCCTGCCTTCCGCGGAGCTTTGCGTCGGCAGCAACCTGCTTCAGAGTCCCCTCATCGAGGACCTTATGAAGTCCAACCGAATGATCAAGGTCATCCGCGGCATCAGCGCCAGGCAGATGTACCTCAATTCGCACACGCTTTCCAAGTATATCCGCCTGTCCATCACTTCCGGCACCTCATCCATCTGGGTGGCCCAGAAGGAAGGACGCGCCAAGAATGGTCTCGACAAGACCGAACAGGGCCTCCTCAAGATGTTCGACATGAGCGGCGAAAAGGGTTTCGAAGAGAATTTCAAGGAGTTGAACATCGTCCCCATGAGCATTTCCTACGAATATGAGCCGTGCGACAGCCGCAAGGCCAGGGAAATCCTTATCAGCCAGGACGGACCTTATGTCAAGCGCCCCAAAGAAGACCTCCACAGCATTCTGACCGGCATACGCCAGAACAAGGGCCATATCCATCTGAGCATCGGCAAGCCCCTTACGGCCGACGAAATCGCAGAGGCCGCCACCCATACCGGCAACGACCGCTACCAGGGCCTCCGCGACATACTCAACAAGCGCATCCAGGGAGGCTACAAGCTCTGGAAGACCAACTATATGGGCTACGACCTGATGAACGGTACGAGCGAGTTCCTGGGCGTCAAGTACCTTCCCGAGGACCTCGAGGCCTTCCGCGCCTATACCGAGCACAAGATCCAGAAACTCGAAAGGCGCCTCGACAGAGACGCCCTTCGGGATTTATTCTGGCACATCTACGGCAACCCCGTAGACTCCAGCCTTAAATTGTAATCAACAGTCCCACGGTAGCGAGGGTCGCGACTTTCGTATCCGGAATGAAAGATTTCGGTGCGAATTTCGTGACTATGCCGTCCATGCCTGCAAACAGGTTGAAGAACGGAGCGCGGAGATTGATCGCTGCGCCGAATGAAGGGCCGTAGGTTCCGTAGCCGCCGGATGCGGCGAGGCTGAAGAACTTGAACGGGGTGAAGTCGATACCGAGGCGGCCTTCCTTATTGTTCTTCTGGAATGTGCCGAGTGCACCGACTGACAGGCCTTCATAGAAAGGCATACGGTACTTTACACCTGCGTGAGCGGTGTAGTTGAGCATCTTCATGTAGTTCTTTGCGCCCGGCTCCTTGATGGTAAAGGCACGGGAGAAATCTTCGCCGTCGAATTCGCCTTCAAATGAAGTGGTGGCGTTGACGGCGCTGTTCCAGGAGATGAATCCGAGGTCCAGCACGGAAGCGCTGATGGAGAGGCCTTCGACGGGTTCTACGGTGACGCCGAGGTCGACGGCTGCACCAAAGCCGGCAAGGGTCTTGCCGATACTCTTCACGTCGATGCTGCCCAACTGCCCATAGAGAGAATTAAGGTCGAAGTATGTGCCTCCGCTGTATGTTCCGGTAGGGAAGGTGAAATTGAGGGGGAGTGCCATCTGAATGGTGGCGTCGGACTTTGCATATACATCTTCCACGGTACCTTCGCGTGCCAGGGCACTCCAGCTGACGTTGGCATTGGCGAGGCCTAGAAGGGCCTTCACGCCGCCTCCGACGGTTACGATGTCCCCGATTTTCTGTGAATAGCAGAATGCAAGTTCACCATAGGTGGTTAAATCCATGCCTATGTTGTCGAACTGATACGTGTCTTTGTAATCTCCTGAAGACAGGCTTGCAAGGCCTCTTCTCGCAAAGGTGAAGAAATCCTTCGTGGCTCCGACTCCGAGGCCGGCGCGCAGGTTGAGCTCCACGCTGAAACGGTGGTCTTCCGCCTGGCGGCCGAAAGTGAGTACGTTGATGTTGGCGTCGAGTGTCAGGTTGTTGCGGTCGGTCAGTCTGGAGAGGATGTCCTCGTCGGAGAACTGGGAAGTATTGAGGAACGGCATGAGGTATTCGCCGTTACTGCCGGTGGAGATGAGGGTCGTGATGGGGAAGTTGGAGTTGAGCTCCACGGATACATTCCCAAGTCCTATTCCGAAGAACGTGTATGTGTCGCCGTCCATGGGAGCGGCGGGGTTGAGCCGGTAGGAATAGCTGTAATTGTCGAGGAAGTATCCGGTCTTGAAATCCTGTGCGCTGACTGCGCAGAATGCGGCCAGCGCCAGGATTGCAGATATAAGAAATTTTTTCATCCGTGTCAGGTTGGAATCCGTTATTCGAGAGGAGTGATCTTGTCGACGTCGATCTTGATCTTCACGTCCTTGGGGAGTCTTGCACCGTTCTTGGCGGCGGTAAGGACGAGGGTGAGGTCTGCATTCTCGATGTCACTGACCTTGCTGCCGGAATTGTCGGTAACGGTGATAACGGCGGTGGTCTGGACGGGATTGTCAACGGAACCGGCCTTTACGGGCTTGTCTGCAACAGCAGTGATGCCTTCGGAGCTGCTTGCGGAAGCGAGGATGTCGAAGGGGATGGTGTTGGTTACGTTGAGAGTAATGCCGTATTTGTTGAAAGTGTATTCGCTGAGCCTGTCAAGATGGATATTGAGGTCGTGGAAGGAACGGTGGATGGTGATGACTGTTCCCTTGGGGAAACTGAGGAGTGCACAGAACTTGGCATTGAACTCGATATCAACGGAGTCGCCGGCAAGGGCGGCAGCCTTTGTGCCGACAGGGGAGAGGACTATGTCCTTGACCTCCAGTTTCTTGAACTGCTTGCCGAATTCGATTTCAGAGAGTTGGGAAACTACGATCGCCTCGTCCAGGGTCTCGGAAGTGGGAGCGTCCTTGCAATCGGGCTTGAGGGGCGCCTTGCAGTACATAATTTTTGCTTCTTTGTTGGCACCGACGGTGACAGGGGGCAGCTGGACGATAGTGCCGCCGTCGACCTGAAGGCTGGGTTCGACCTTCATCTCGATGGACGAGGGGTTCTTGACGGTGAAGAGCAGGCCGGCATTGTCGGGGACGACGCCGTCATTGGCGATAGCGACGTCGGGGAGCTTGCTGCCGTCGACGAGAAGGACTCCGGGGGCTTTAACCTTGCCCAGGGAAGGGTCTACGCCGACTTTAAGGGGCTGGTCGGCCCAGACTTCTGCGGTAAGGTCACCCTCGGGAGTGGCTCCTGCGGTCGGGGAGTTTTTGAGCCCGACGAAGTCATCGGCGGGAACGGTGCTGGACTCGTTGACCTTGACGTCCTGCTCCTTGAAGGTGTTCTTGAAGAGGTCGCAGGATACAGTCATCGCGAGTAACGCTACGCTGGCAAGAATGATGGACTTTTTCATTTGAATGGATATTTTTGAATTAAACAATAATCTGGCATTTTATCAAAACATACAAATATAATAAAATAATGCATACATCAAAGCGTTGGGAGCATTTTTTTGCTCTATGGGCTGTTTTGACACTTTTGTTATACAATTTATATTATGTTAACATGGGTATATGGAAAGCACTTCCCCTGCCGGCTGCAAGAGAAATTTTCGGATTTTTATTATATTTGCATAATGTCAAGAAACAAACCGCTGGACATAATCATTCACGACGTTCTGATTGAAAACCTTGCCGCCGAAGGCAAGGCGATTTCTCACGCCCGTCTTGAAGGCGACCCCGAGGATGAACCGGGCCGCGTTCTCTTCGTACAGTTTGCAGTCCCCGGCGACGTTGTCGATGTCCGTATCACCCGCAAAAAGAAGAGTTTCCTGGAAGGCCGTATCATTAGGATCAACAAGCCGTCCCCGCAGCGCCTCAATCCCTTCTGCTCACATTTCGGCACCTGCGGCGGCTGCCGCTGGCAGCCCCTTCCCTACGAAATCCAGCTTTCCGCCAAGCAGCGCCAGGTGTACGACCAGCTGACAAGAATCGGCCATCTTCAGGTCCCTGAGCTCTCTCCCATAATTGGATCTTCACGTACGACAGAATACCGTAACAAGCTGGAATTCAGCGCCTCCAATAAAAGATGGATACTTCCTTCCGAAGATCCCGCCTCCCTTTCTGACAGCGAGCGCTGCGGCCTTGGATTCCACGTCGGCAAGTTTTTCGACAAGGTCCTCGACATCGACCACTGCTGGCTCCAGCGGGAGCCGTCCAACTCCCTTCGCCTGTTCATAAAGGATTACGCCATACGTAACGGCTTCACTTTCTATGACATACGTGAGAATCACGGGCTTCTTCGCAATATGTTCGTCCGTACTACCGACGACGGCCAGGTCATGCTGATAGTGTGTTTCGGCGAAGACTCCCCTGCCATCACCGGCCTTCTGGACGCCATCGTCAGGCAGTTCCCCGATCTCACTTCCCTTTATTATGTAATAAACACCAAGGGCAACGACAGCATTTCCGACCAGGAATGCCGCCTGTACTACGGCCAGGACGCCATTTACGAACGGATGGAGGGCCTGAGGTTCCGCATCGGCCCCAAGTCCTTCTACCAGACCAACACCCTTCAGGCGCTTGAGCTTTACAGGAAAACCCGTGAATTCGCGGAACTCACCGGAAAGGAACTGGTTTACGACCTCTATACCGGCACCGGTACCATAGCCCAGTTCGTGAGTTCCCGGGCCGCGAGGGTAATCGGTATAGAATACGTGCCCGAGGCAATCGAAGACGCCCGCGAGAACGCACGCGTCAATTCCATAGACAACTGCGAGTTCTATGCCGGCGATATGAAAGACATACTCACCGATTCCTTCATAGCGCAGAACGGCCGCCCCGACGTCATCATAGTCGATCCGCCCAGGGCCGGAATGCATCCGGACGTCGTGGAAACCATCCTTCGCGCCGCTCCCCGCCGCATTGTGTACGTAAGCTGCAATCCCGCGTCCCAGGCCCGGGACATTGCCCTGATGGCCCATAAATACAAGATAACCGCCGTGCAGCCGGTCGATATGTTCCCTCACACGATGCACGTAGAAAACATTTGCAAGCTGGATTATTATGATGCTGACTGACATTCTGGTACTGCTTCTGGGTCTCACCCTCATCATCCTTGGAGCCGAATGGCTCGTAGACGGCGCTTCCGCCATTGCCAGAAAACTCAATATCAGCGAATTCGTTATCGGTCTTACCATTGTAGGCTTCGGTACTTCCTGCCCTGAACTCGTAGTAAGCCTCACCGGTGCAATCGCCGGCAATTCGAATATCTCCATCGGCAATGTCCTCGGCTCCAACATCTTCAACACCCTTCTCATACTCGGCGCTACAGCGTTGGTCTCCCCCATCGCCATCACCAGAAACAACCGCGTGAGAGACATTCCGGTCACGCTGCTCGTAACGCTCCTTCTGGTAATCTGCGGAATGAGCTACACCCTGTTCAAACTTGGGACGGCAGACAATCTGACCAGAGTGGAAGGCATTGTGTTTCTGGTACTTTTTGCCGCTTATATATACTATTGCTTCAAGACCGATGACGGATCTTCCGTAGAAGAGGCGCCGTCAAAGGAAAGGAACATCGCGATAGCGGTCCTGCTGACTCTGGCAGGACTGGCCGGACTGGTTTTCGGCGGCCGTTGGTTCGTCAATTCGGCCGTGAACATCGCAAGCGCCCTAGGGGTCAGCGACAAATTTATCGCCATCACCCTGCTCGCAGGCGGCACTTCCCTGCCGGAACTCGCGGCGTGCATCGTCGCAGCAGCGAGGAAGAAGGGTCAGCTTGCCCTTGGCAACATTCTGGGTTCCAATATTTTCAATATTCTGCTCATACTCGGTGCGTCGGCGACGGTCTTCCCTATTTCCCTCGGCAACATCTCGCTTGTCGACGTGGGCATGATGCTGCTCAGCGTGGTAATGGTTTCGCTGAGCTCCTATACCTTCAAAAAGAATGAAATCGACCGTTACGAGGGTGCCATTTTCATCCTTGCTTTTGCAGGCTACTACGTATGGCTTTTCTTAAACCTGTGACATTATGAATCTTCTGAAGTTCAAGCCCACTGAGTACAGACTCCTGGACGTCAGGAGCGGAAGGATTTTCGACGACGGCGTCTGGACTCTCTCCGACCCGGAATCCGTCGAGCCGTCCCTCGTGCGGGCTGTTTATTCAGAGCAGCAGTTCACCCCCAGAAGCGACCTTGGCGGACTCTACAGATATGCCTGCTGGATGCCCGTAAAGCGCACCCTCAGAGGCTCTTCCGCACCCGTCACATACAAGTCCAAGGGGCTTGCAAAACACCTGGGACTCAACAACTTGTACATCACTTTTTCCGGCTGGGCACCCAGGCTCGGAGCCAAAATGAAGACCTGCTCCTTCAAGGAGACCGAGGCCTATTCCGTATGCGCCCGGATCGACAGGAAAGAAAAGCGTACGCTCATCGTACAGTCGGCCGGCAATACCGCCCGCGCATTCGCCCAGGTCTGTTCCGACAACGGCATTCCGGTCGTCATCTGCATCCCTGAAGACAACCAGCACGACCTCTGGTTCCGCCGGCGCCTCAACAGATGCGTCAAGGTCGTCGCTGTCCCCCACGGATGCGACTATTACGATGCCATCACCCTCGGCGAAAAACTCGCTTCCTGCCCCGATTTCTTCCTTGAGGGAGGTGCCAAAAACATCGCCAGGCGCGACGGGATGGGCACTACGCTGCTCAGTTTCGTGGAAAAGGCTGGCCGCATCCCCGACGCCTATTTCCAGGCCGTTGGTTCCGGGACCGGAGCCATCGCCGCATGGGAAAATGCTGAAAGGCTCGCCGCCGACGGCCGTTTCGGCGAGAACAACATGCGTGTGTTCGTATCCCAGAATTCTCCGTTCACCCTGATATACGATTCCTGGAAGGCCTGTTCCCGCGCCCTTGCCGAACTTTCCCCCGAGGTCGGCAGACGCAATTCGGAAATCATCCTTGCCAAGGTCCTGTCCAATCGCAAACCGCCGTACGGCATCGCAGGCGGCCTGTATGACGTCCTCGTCAAGAGCCGCGGCGACGTTTACCTCGCCACCAACGACGAAATAGTTTACTGGCTTCTTCAGTTCCGCAACCTCGAAGGATACGACCTCCTTCCCGCCGCCTGCGTGGCTGTCGCGTCGCTTGCCAAGGCAGTGAGGGACGGCGTAGTCGGCAAGGACGACTGCGTAATGCTCAACTGCACAGGCGGCGGCATCCTCGGAGCCATGGAGCACGGATACGTCATCAAGGAACCGGACCTCGTGCTCAGCCCGGAACTCCCTGCGGAAGAAATAGTTGCGAGGGTAAAGGAAATCCTTTAGAAATTGAGGGCGGCGCTTATGTTGACGCCCCAGTACTCCGAGTAATTCCGGACCGTCTTGTCCGGGAGTATGTAGGCGTGCGTGTCGGGGTCGTGGATGATGTCGTGGTCGAGCGTCAGGTTGAACGACATCTGGAAATCGACGCTGATGTGCCTGTACACCTTGAACCTGCG
>JAEEGL011150148.1_pt1 | contig 16562 bp, 15 predicted proteins | sample 9134231 | NCBI WGS metagenome assembly JAEEGL01 (sample SAMN16246548, study PRJNA631951) | gut metagenome | biome: gut microbiome; feature: rumen; material: fiber-attached | host: Bos | place: Iran: Karaj | collected 2018-10
ATTTAGAAAAGTTAGTAATACTAGAGGTAGAAAAAGAAGAACACATTATAAGATAAGTGCAAATGCAACTGTAAAATGTCCAAAATGTGGTGAACCAGTAAGACCACACAGAGTATGTAAGAATTGTGGAACTTATAAGAACAAAGAAATTATTGAAAAAGAAGAAACAAAATAAAATAGGTAATCCTATTTTTTTTGTTTTATTATTTATTGATTTTAGTTAAATTATATGCTATAATCTACTAGAAGGTAGGCGATAGTGTGAAAAAAAACTTAGGTATACGTGTTTTTAGTTTAGTATGTGTTTTAGTGATTATAATGTGCTTATTTTTGCCATTTTTTAGTTATGAAAGTACTTCTTCATCATTATTTAACTTAAATGAAGAATTAAATTATATTTCATATATATTTATGGGCTTTAGTTTAATATCCATAGTAACAATTTTATTAAATAAAAAAATTGAATTAAGCTATTTATTAGTCGGTTCAAGTTTAACATATTGTATCACTAATACTATAGCATTCAAAGACTCAATTAGTTTTTTTGGATATGGATATTATTTATTAGGATTTACAACAATTTTATTATTCTTATCTTTAATAATACTCAATATTGGAAAAAAGAAAGAAAAAAACATAATTGAAAACAATGAAGTAAAAAAAGTCAATAACAATATTGAAGATGACAATAACAAAATAAATACTAATATTACTAATATTGAACCAAATGATTTAGCAAAATCTATCATGGATCAACCAGTAATGAATAATACAATAGAAGAAGTTAATTCATTAAATAATAGTAACACAGAAAATGACTTAGGTGGCTTAAATTCTAACATTGAAAATAGTTTAAGTAATGAGGAAAATATTACATTGGCTCCACAAAATCCATTAAACTCTTTTTTGCCATCTGATTTTGATCCAAATCAAATAGTAAAAGAGGAAAATAACAATGTAGAACCAAATATTAATATTGAATTTACAGAAGATAATAATACAGTAAAAGAAGATAATAATCAATCAATTATGTCTGTTATGTCTCAACCTATGGTTAATGCTGAAATTGAAAATTCAAATAATATAGCTGTTAACACTCAAAATGTGAATAATACTACAGAACAAGTTACGTTCAATCAAATGAATAATCAGCCAGTAATAGAACCAAATGCAATACAACCAGAAATAAATAATCAACCAGTAATAGAACCAAATGTAATGCAACCAGAAATAAATAATCAACCAGTAATAGAACCAAATGTAATGCAACCAGAAATAAATAATCAACCAGTAATAGAACCAAATGCAATACAACCAGAAATGAATAATCAACCAGTAATAGAACCAGATATATTTAATAATTAAAAAAATACCAACATAATTGTTGGTATTAATTTTTTATATCAATCATGATTGGCATTATTACTGGATATCTTCCCGTTTTATTTGATATATATTCAGCTAATTCATTTATAAGAATACTTTTTAATTCGTTATAATTACATTGCTTTGATAAATTTTCAATAATAATTTTTGAAGTTACCTTTTCAATTTGTTTTAAAAGTTCAATATTATCTTGTATTTGAACAAAACCTCTTGTAGTTACATTTACGTCTCCTAATAATATTCTACTTTTAGTATTAACGTTAAAAGTAATAACAACAATTCCATCACTTGACATGATTTTTCGTTCTTTCATTACTGCAACGCCAATCTCACCAATTCTACTTCCATCAACATATATATCGCCAGCCTGAACAGACTTTTCCCTTTTTATTGTACCTTTATATAATGATAGAACATCTCCATTTTCTAAAACAAAAGTATTCTCTTTTGGTATTCCACATTCAATTGCCAAATCTGCATGACTTTTAAGCATACGATATTCACCATGAAATGGCATGAAATATTTTGGCTTAATTAATCTTAACATTAATTTTAATTCTTCTTTATTACCATGACCAGATGTATGAACATCACTAATAGAAGTATTAGTACAAACTTTAACACCTTGTAAGTATAATTTATTAATAGTTTTTGATATACTTAAAGCATTTCCAGGTATTGCAGATGAAGAAAAAATTACCAAGTAATCTTCTTGAAGTCGTATTTGTTGGTGTGTTCCATGTGCAATCGTACTCAAAGCAGCAAGTGGTTCTCCTTGACTTCCAGTACAAAGCAAACATACTTTATTAGGATCTAATCGATTAGCTTCTTCTGGAGTAATAAAAATCTCCTTATGCTTGATATATCCTTCTTTTAATGATATTTCAATATTATTTTCCATACTTCTTCCAAAGATTGCAATATGTCGATTATTTCTTTTACAAGTATCAACTATATGTTTAAGTCTATAGATATTTGATGCGAAAGTAGCAATGATAATTCTTCCATTATGAGATGATATCATATTTGATAAAGCTTCATCGACTTTTGACTCACTAACACTCATTCCCTCATTTAACGCATTTGTACTATCACTTAAAAGTAAACTAACACCTTTTTCCCCAATAGCAGCCATTTTATGAAAATTGGCAATAGGGCCAATAGGAGTTAAGTCAAATTTAAAGTCTCCAGTAGTTACAATTGTTCCATTTGGTGTATGAATAACAATTCCATGTGAATCAGGAATAGAATGAGTGGTTCTAAAAAATTCAACGGACATATTTCGAAATTTTAAAACAGTTTTTTCATTATAAGAGTATAAATTTTTAAAATTAATACCACGTTCATCTAATTTTTTTTGAATTAAGCCAACAGCCTGATTAGGTGAATATATAGCTGGTACATTAACTTGTTGAAGTAGAAAAGGAATACCACCTATATGATCCTCATGCCCGTGAGTTATAACTAAAGCCTTTATCTTTTTTTCGTTCTTTTTTAAAAAAGTAAAATCAGGTATAATATAATCTACACCAGGTAATTCACCAGATGGAAACGTTATTCCTACATCAGTTATGATAATTTCATCACCAGTCATAAAACAATACATATTTTTACCAACTTCTCCAAGTCCACCAAGCGCAAATATATATGTTTTATCATTTTTTAAAATATTCAAAGATTTTCCTCCTTTCTTTTTAAATTTGATTGACTATACAATTATACTATTTATTTTAAAATTTGTCCATATTTTCTTTACTTTTTACACTGTATTTAATATAATATTTAAAGGTGATTAAAATGTTTGAAAGTTTAGGAGATAGATTACAAAATGCTGTTAACAAAATTAAAGGCTATGGAAAAATAACTGAAAATAATATTAGTGAAGTAACAAGAGAAATAAGACTTGCTCTACTAGAGGCTGATGTTAATTATAAAGTTGTAAAGGAATTTATAAATAATGTTAAAGAAAAAGCTTTAGGGGAAGAAGTAGCGAAAAGCCTAAAACCAGGAGAAATGTTTGTTAAAATTTTAAAAGATGAACTAGTAGAATTGTTAGGTGGTAATAAAGAAGATTTATATATGAATGGTAATCCATCTATCTTAATGTTAGTAGGTCTTCAAGGAAGTGGAAAAACAACAACTATTGGAAAACTTGCCTTAATGCTAAGAAAAAAATATAAGAAAAAACCTTTGCTAGTAGCCTGCGATGTTTATCGTCCAGCAGCTATTGACCAATTAAAACAAATCGGGAAAGAGTTAAATATTGAAGTATATGAAGAAGGAAAAAATAATCCTGTTGATATAGTACAAAATGCAATGAAATATGCTAAAGAAAATAAATACGATTATGTCTTAGTAGATACAGCTGGTAGATTACATATTGATGAGCAATTAATGGAAGAATTGAATAATATTAATAACACCATTAAACCTAATGAAATCTTACTTGTTGTAGATAGCATGACAGGACAGGATGCCGTTAATGTCATAGAAGGTTTTAACAAAAACTTACCACTAACTGGTGCAATATTAACAAAATTGGACGGAGATACAAGAGGAGGAGCAGCTTTATCAATTAGACATTTAACAAATGTACCAATTAAATTTATCGGAGTTAGTGAAAAAATGGATGGATTAGATGAATTTTATCCAGATAGAATGGCTACTCGTATACTTGGTATGGGCGATTTAATGACAATGATAGAAAAGGCTGAAAGCGTTATTGATGAAGATGAAGCAAAAAGAGCAGCAAAAAGAATGGAACAAGGAAAATTTGATTTAGAGGACTTTTTAAGTACTATGAAGCAAATAAAAAAATTAGGACCATTAGAAAATTTAATAAAATTAATACCAGGTATTCCTAAAGAAGCAAAAAAAATCAAAATAGATCCAAAAGATATGGCTCACATTGAAGCAATAATTCTGTCAATGACACCATATGAAAGAAGGCATCCTGAATGCTTAAAAGCAAGTAGAAAAATTAGAATATCAAAAGGATGTGGAAGAAGTGTGGAAGAAGTCAATAAATTAATAAAACAATTTGATCAAATGAAAGTTATGATGAAACAAATGAAGAATGGAAATATGAAAATGCCTTTTTAATAACTCATATATAGTCTTTTGTTTAAAATAAAAAATACATCGAAATAAAATTTTATGATTTATAATTAAAAAGAAAAAAATAAAATATTTATTATTTTCTTTTTTTTAACAAAAAAAAATGTTATACTTATAAAGGTGATATTATGATTTATTTAGATTATAGCGCAACTACTCCTGTAAATGAAGAAGTGCTTGATAGTTTTGTTAAATGTAATAGAGAATATATAGGGAATCCAAATTCACTGCATAAATTAGGTATTAAAAGTAAAGAAATAATAGATGCATCTACTAAACAAATTAGGGAATTACTTAATTTAGATAATGTAGATATAATCTATACAAGTGGATCTAGTGAAGCAAATAATTTAGCTATTAAAGGTATATGCTTAAAATACCAAAATAGGGGAAAACATATAATAACTACTCCATTAGAACACTCTTCAATATATGGACCTATTAATTATTTAATAGATCAAGGATTTGAAGTAAGTTTTGTTAAATTAGATAATAATGGTTTAGTAGATATAAATAATTTAAAAGAATTAATTAGAGATGATACTATATTAGTAAGTATTAATGCAGTAAATAGTGAAATAGGTATTAGACAACCAATAGAAGAAATAGGCGAAATTTTAAGCTTATACCCTAAAATATATTTTCATGCTGATTTAACCCAAATAATTGGTAAAGCCAACATAGATACATCCAATATTGATTTATTTAGCTTTACAGCTCATAAGTTTTATGGAATAAAAGGAATAGGATGCTTAGTTAAGAAAGAAAAAATAGCCATTGAACCATTAATTCATGGTGGTAAAAGTACTACAATATATAGAAGTGGTACCCCAACAGTAGCTCTAATAGTCAGTCTAGCAAAAGCTTTAAGATTAGCTATGGAAAATCTAGACAATAAATACAATAAAATACTAGAAATAAATAAATATCTTCAAGATAAATTAAACAGTTATAAAAAAGTTAAAATAAATAGTAATGACACTTGCATACCACATATATTGAACTTAAGTGTTTTAGGAGTTAAACCCGAGACAATGTTACATGCATTAGAAAATGATGATATATATATATCTACGCAATCAGCATGTTCTGCAAGTAATAATTTATCTAAAGCAGTAATGAGCGTTACAAATGAAGAAGAAAGAGCTAAGTCAAGTATTAGAATAAGCTTATCATACTTAACAACAAAAGAAGAAATAAATCACTTTTTAGAAGTATTTGATAAATGTTATAATAAATTAACAAATTTAAGGTAGGTAGTATATGATAATTAGAATAAGCGCAATGTGGTGTAGTAGCTGTATTATTATGAAATCACGATTTAATGATGTTATAAAGAACTATGATATAGAAGTTATAGATTATGATTATGATTTTGATGATGATAAAATAAAAAAATATAATGTAGGTGAAATATTACCTGTATATATTAAAATAGAAGATGATAAAGAAATTAAAAGATTAGTAGGGGAACATAATAAAGAAGAATTAATAAACTTTATAGAAGGATGATTTAATGAAAAAAATAAAATTATTAATATTTAGTATAGTATTAATATTTACATATACAATAACAGTTAGTGCAAAAAACGTGGATGTATATTTGTTTCATAGTAATACCTGTCCTCATTGTGCGGAAGAAAAAGAATATTTAGAAAATATAAAAGATGATGTTGGTATTAATATTCATTATTATGAAGTAAATGAAAATCCTAAAGCTATTGAACAAGTTAGAAAAAAATTAAATATAGATAATAGTTATGTACCTCTTACAGTTATTGGCAGCGATTACTTAATTGGTTTTGGAGACAATACAAAAGATGAAATAAAAAATATAATTGACGCATATCGTAACACTAACTATTGTAGTGCGGTTAAAGTCATCTCAAATGATGGAAATATAGAAAAATGTATTAACCAAAACAAAGGTATTTACACTGAATCAGAAGAAAAGAAGATACCTTTACTAGGAAAAGTAAATATTAAAGAAGTATCATTACCATTGATATCTATTGTCATTGGCTTCGTAGATGGATTTAATCCATGCGCAATGTGGGTATTAATTTTCCTAATATCAATGCTATTTAATATGAAAAATAGAAAAAAAATGTGGATACTAGGTTTAACATTTATTTTCTTTTCAGCACTCGTATATTTATTTTTCATGCTATCATGGCTAAAACTTGCAAGTACAATTATTTCAACTTGGTTTAAATATATAATCGCATTAGTTGCTTTAATAGGAAGTTACATTAATATTAGAAGTTATTTAAAAGATAGAAAAAAAGATGCTGGATGTCAAGTTACATCTTCTACTAAAAGAAAAAAAATAATGACAAAAATAAAAAAGATAATTAATGAAAAAAGTTTTATATTAGCTTTATTTGGTATAATGGCACTTGCCTTTTCAATAAATCTAATTGAACTAGCTTGTTCTGCAGGATTACCAGTTCTATTTACCCAAATACTTGCTATTAATAATTTATCAGTATTTGAATATAGCTTATATATATTCTTATATTTGCTATTCTTTATTATAGATGATTTAATAATATTTATAATAGCTATGGTAACCTTAAAGATAACAGGAATTTCTAATAAATATACAAAATATTCTCATCTAATAGGTGGTATTATAATGTTTATAATAGGTATTCTTATGGCTTTTAAAACAGATTGGTTAATGTTTAATTTTTAAAAAAATTACAGATTTAAACTGTAATTTTTATTTTATCTCCCTGATACATATTATATTTAACCATATATTTATCAATATCATTCAATAATTGCCTTTTATTAATTAACCAATTTGGCTCAATTAAATCATCTACATTAGGATCTCCCGTTATTCTATGAATAACTATTTCAGGTCTTAAATATTGTAATTGTTCACACACAATTTTGATATATTCATCTTTTGTAAGAATATGAAATTTTTTTGATTTATACAATTTAGCAAGTTCTGTATTTTTAACAACTGATAACATATGTATTTTAATACCCTGAATATCAAGATTGTTTAAATATTTTACCGTCTCAATCATCATATCTTCAGTTTCATATGGAAGCCCATTAATTATATGAACAACAACATTAATATTTCTTCTTCTTAATTTTTTTATCATATCAGTAAAACATTCTAGTGTATGACATCGGTTAATTAAATTAGAAGTTTTATCATGAATAGTTTGAAGACCCAATTCAATAGTTAGAAAAGTCCTTTTATTTAAATCTTCCAAATAATTAAGACATTCATCACTAATTGCATCACATCTAGTGGCAATAGATAAACCAATCACATCCTTTTGATTTAAAATAAGTTCATATTTTTCCTTTAACACATTAAGTGGAGCATAAGTATTAGTGTTAGCTTGAAAATATCCTATAAATTTACTATTTGGCCATTTATTTAACATAATCTCTTTTTTTTCATTAAACTGAGTTAATAAATCACTAGTTTTATTATAATCACTACTGCCACGTAAACAATAAATACAACCCTTATATCCTTTAGTACCATCAATATTTGGGCAAGTAAAACCTGCATCTAAATTTATTTTAGATACTTTATGACCAAATTTTTGTTTATAAAAATAATCAATAGTATGATATCTTTTATTAGTATTACTATATCTAAACATCCAATCACCACTAATATTATAACTTAATCAAAATATATAATCAATCTTGTGATAATTAAAAGAAGATGTTATAATACCTAAATATGGGGGATATTATGAATAAGATCATTATAGATAAAAAAGATTATGAAAGAGTTATGAAAGGTACTAAAATAGATGGCAAACATTATACTGTAAGTTTAATAAAACTATTATTAAATAAATACTATTTGCACATAATAAAATTATTAAATAATTCTAATGATTTAACAATAAATATTAGAAATCATACATACATAAAAAAATTAACAATAGATAATTTTTTAGAATTTATAAATACCATGTATAAATTATGCAAAAAACAATACTTTACAATAGAAGAAGAAAATAAAATATTGTTTTTTAAAAATAAAATAAATTATAAAAGAAAAGTAATTAATTCAAATAATGAATTTGAATATTATTTTAATGGAATAAAAAAAACATGCTCAACTAAATTATTAATTAATATATTTTCTAAAGATTTAATTACATTTAAAAACATAATAAGCAATTATAAAGACATAAATAAAGATGAATTGATGGTATTAATGAAGAAATTTGCCTTATTTTTAAATAATAGAACAGAAAATAATAATATCAAAAAAAATATAGATTATATACTATCAATTACCAATGATTATGAAATTGTTAATAAAATTATAAATAAAGAAAAACCTAGTTATATAAATAAAATACAAATTAATAAAAAATTTATAATTGATATCATAAAAAATATACCAACTAGTTTTTCCAAATTAGAAATAGCACTTTATATCTATATAAAATTATGCGAAATATTAAGCCATGATGTCAATGACATATACAGAAATAATTATACTATAAATCATAAAAATATAAATAGATTAAAATATATAAATGAACAAAACAATATAATAGTGTGCTACGAATTTGTAGGAATATTTGCTAAATTATTAGAATTATACAATATTGATTTTGAAATATCAGGAGATCAAGTATATGGTAGAGGTCATACTTGTATAAATATTATTTATAAAGAATCAATTATTTGTTTTGATTCAACAAGGGGCCTTGTTGATTGTGATTTAACTAAGACAAAAAATCATATTCGAGTATGTAATATTAATCCAATTAAAGCAAATACATATATATTAGACGAACTAAATGATTCCATTGATAAAGTTTATGATTATTTTGACAAAGTAGAATATCAAAAATATTATTCTGAAGAAGAATATATTAGTAAAAACAAAAATAATAATAATTTATCAATAGAAAATAAAATACATTTATTCTTTTCTAAAATATCTGAAACAAAATTAGAACCCGTCGATAATATCAAATATATATATTTACTAAAAAAAATGATATTTAATCACAATGAATTAAATATATCAATAATAGAAAAAAGATATCCGAAAAATAAGTCAACACTATCAATTATATTTGCCTTTAATATAAATAATAAACTAGTCTATTATTTATATGAATATCCTAATATTTTTAAAAGAATTTTAAGAGAAGAAATTGAATATTGTATTGATATTGGAGTATTTAACTATATAAAATACCTAGAAAACAAAATACCTGGTATTAATGAAGATAAAAAAAGATTGTATAAAAAGTAGATGATAATTTATGAAAGTACTATCTTTTTTTTTTTTACATTTGTTATAATATTGTATAGATAGAGTGTGGTAAAGTGAAAAATAATAAGGGACAAGCATTAGTAGAATTTATTATTATTATTCCAATATTGATACTGATAGTTTCTTGTATTATTGATTTTGGTAATATTATTTATGAAAAATATCAATTAACAAATGATTTAAATACAATTGCTGATATGTACAAACTAAAGAATAATAATGATATAAATAACTATTTGAATAAAATAAAAGCTGAAATAAGTTATGAAAATGATGGAGATTATACAACAATTACATTAAAAAAAGATATTGATATTAATACTATTATCGTAAATAATATTATCGGGAAAAAATATAATTTATCTGTCAAAAGAACCATAATAAAAGAGGAAAATAATGGATAGAAAGGGACAAACTTTAGTTGCATTTGTATTTATACTACCAATAATAATTTTAATTCTTTTAGTAATAATTGATTATGGACAAATAAGCATTCAAAAACAAGAAACTGTTTCAAGCGTTAAAGATGCTATTACACATGCTCTAAAAAATCCAAATTCAGATAATAAAAAAAATGAAATGGAAACATTATTATATAAAAATATTAATGAAAACAAAATAAAAAAACTTGATATTGAATTTGATAACGATAAAGTAATTGTCGATTTAATAGTAATACCAGATGAGGTGTTTAATATTATAAATATTCACCATAATATTAAAATATCATATACAGGGAAAATTGAAAATAATCAAATAATAATAGAAGAGAGATGATAGTGTGGAGATTAGAAAAACATTAATTGTTAGTGTTACATCAGTAAAAGGTGGGACAGGAAAAACAATCAATACATTAAATTTAGCTGGAATATATAGTAAAATGAATAAAACAGTATTAATTATTGATTTAGATCTATATGCCGGAGACATAGCGGCTATTCTAAATTTAAATAATAATAAAGATATATATAATATATTTGAGGATGTAACTAACAATAAATTTAATGATATTGATGATTATATAACGAAATATAATGATAAAATTGATGTTTTGTGTGCCCCTAATGATCCAAGATTTGCTAATAGAGTAAATAGCACTATCATTAATTTTGTATTAACAAAAGTATCTAAAAAATATGACGTAATATTAATTGATACCAATCATTTTCTAAATTCTATCAATTTAACAGCTTTTGATAGAAGCGATGAAATATTATACGTTTTAAAAAATGATTTGATGAATTTAAAAAGTATGAAAACAATGGTGTCTATTTATAGTAATATGAACCGTGATAATTATAAAATATTATTATATGAAGCAATAAATAAAAATAAAGGATCATATAGTAATATGGATATTAGAAACGTCATTAAACATGATTTAGATTATATAATTTCAAATAGTTTTAATATTAGAAATATAAATCAAGAAATATTAAAAGGAAATATTTTAACACTTAGTAATATTTCAAATCATCATACAAAAACAATGAAAATATATAATGATATAGCAATCAATCTTTTAGAAAAGGTGACACATAAAAAATAGATCATTTATAGATGAATTTAACATTGAAAAAAAAGTAAATAGTGATAATAATGTGAGTGATTATGACGCTTTTACCAATAAAGAGTTATTAGATAAATTAAGGAATCAAATAATACAAAATCTGATTGATAATAAAATAAATAATCAACCTAACATGGATGAGTTTATTAAAAATCAAATAGACGAAACATTAGAAGGATATGATTTATCAGTAACAGAAAGAAGTTATATATATAACTTAATAGATAATGAAATAAATGGTTATGGACCAATTACTGAATTATTAGATGACAAAAACATTACTGAAATAATGGTTAATGGTCCCCAAGATATTTACATCGAATTAGATGGAAGAATAGTTAAAGATGAAAGTATCTCTTTCATAAATAATGATCATATTATAAGGACAATTCAAAGACTTATTCAACCACTTGGTCGAACAATTGATACAGCCAATCCTATGGTAGATGCCAGATTGAAAGATGGATCAAGATTAAATGCTATAATTCCACCATTATCTTTAAAAGGGCCAGTAATAACCATTCGTAAATTTAAAGAAGAAATTGCTAATATAGATGATTTTTTAAGAGGAGGAAGTTTAACTTCTGAAATGGCTGTTTTTTTAGAAAGTTGTATTAAAGCAAAACTAAATATTATTATATGCGGTGGTACTGGTAGTGGAAAAACAACACTTTTAAATGTTTTGTCATCGTTTATTAATAATGATGAACGTATAATAACTATTGAAGATGCAGCTGAATTAAAATTAAAACAAAACCATGTAATATCCCTTGAAACAAGATTAGTAAATTATGATGGAGCAGGAGAAATTACTATACGAGATTTAGTAATTAATTCCTTACGTATGAGACCAGATCGAATCATTGTTGGAGAAGTACGTGGTAAGGAAGCCTTTGATATGTTGCAAGCTATGAATACAGGACATGCAGGATCAATGACTACAATGCATGCTAATAGTGCAATTGATGCATTAAACAGGCTAGAAGCAATGGTTTTAATGGCTGGAATGGATATACCGATTAAAGCAATAAGAGAATATATAGAAAATGCTATAGATGTTGTTATATGTACATCAAGAATTAGTGATGGTAAAAGAAAAATAACAAGTATATGCGAAATAAAAGAATTTAAAAATGATGATATCATTTTAAATGAAATCTTCTCATTTAAACAACACGGATTAACATCTCATGGAGAAGTTATAGGTGAATTTTGGAAATGTAATGAAAAACCTAATGTATATAATAAAATAATGTCAAAAGGAATAACTGATATTGAAAAAATATTTTAAGGATAGTGATTAAAATGGAAAGTAGTTTAAGTATATATAGTAATGAAAAATATACAAAAGATAATATTGAAGTAATCTATACACCTTCAAAAGAGGTAACTGATTATGAATATTATATTACTAAGAATTCTTTTGCTTACAAAATAGTTACTATAGATGATAATCGTACATCCAATATTTTACTATCTGAAACAGGTTCCTATCAAATAAAAATAATAGAACATTATCAAGATACAACAAAAGAAATAATAAGTGGTAAATATAATATTGATAAAGATGCACCTATTCTTGAAGTAGGCGAAAAAAAATTAAAATTAAAAAAAGGAAATGCTATAGATATAATGGGCGGCGTTAAAGCAACCGATAATATCGATGGCGACATTACTTCATATGTAATCACCAATGAAAAAGAAATTAATCTAAATAAAATAGGTGATCATAAATTAAAATATATAGTAAGTGATAGTGCTGGAAATGAAGTATCTAAAACAGTAAATATAGATGTTATAAAAAATAATACAATTCAATTGTTATTAACACAATGTTTTATATTATTAGCATTAATCATCATTTTATTATACACAATAAGATATAATAAAAGTTTAATAGTAGAGAAAAGAATTTCTAGGTACAGTGTAAAACCAATTAAAGATCATAGTAAATCATTATTTGGTAATATATTTAATATTGCTGATAGAATTATTAACCGTATTTCTAAACTATTATCAAAAAGTGAATTATTAAAAAGCATTGGAAGAAGATACAAAAAATATGTTAAAACATTTGGAAAAGAAAGTGACACAGTCATAACAATAATATCTCAAAAAATAGTTATGAGTATCATATTTTTATTAGTTGCTATGATCTCTAAAACAATTAGATTAGAAGTATTATCATATTATGAAATGTTTATACCAATAATAATTGGATATTATTTTCTAGATATTATATACGAATATCGTTATCGAATGTATCGTAAAAGATTAGAAAACGATTTTCTACAAGCTATAATTGTCATGAATAATGCTTTTAAATCAGGAAGAAGTATTATTCAAGCAGTAGAACTCGTATCTACAGAATTAACAGGACCTATTTCCGAAGAATTTAAAAAAATAGCCTTAGAAATATCATTTGGATTGGATATAGAAGTAGCATTTAAAAGATTTGCTAATCGTATAGAACTAGAAGAAGCAGCTTATTTAACAGCCGCATTATCAATTACCAATAGAACAGGTGGTAATATCATTAGAGTATTTGATTCTATAGAAAAAAATCTATTTAACAGAAAAAAACTTAGATTAGAATTAAAATCATTAACTGGTAGTTCTAGAATAATAATGTATGTATTAATATGTGTACCACTTTTGTTTACAGTAATCATAAGTTTTATAAATTCAAATTATTTCTTACCATTATTCGCATCACCAATAGGAATAATATTAATAATAATTATGATATTAATATATATATCATATATTATAGTAATTAGAAAAATAATAAATGTAAGGTTGTGAAAACATGAATTTTATTAGAAAAATATATCGTGACAAAGATATTAAAAATATTCAAAGAAAAATAAATATGTTAGGTGATACTAAATGGAATGCTATTAAATTTATGAATTACCGATTACTATCAACAATAATATTTACTATTTTTATAATTATTTTTACTAGTTTAAACTACTTGTTAATCCCATTCATAGTTATTATTTACTATTATTTATTTTATTATTTAACAATTACATCTCAAATAAGAAAAAGAGGGAAAAAATTAGATCAAGAAGCACTGTACTATTTTGAAGTATTAACTCTTACCTTAGAATCAGGTAGAAACTTACAAAATAGTATCGAATTAACATCCGAAAATGTTAACTCAGAATTATCAAATGAATTTAAAAAAGCATTAATTGAAATGAAATATGGTAAATCATTAAATGAAGCACTAGAAAATTTAAAATTAAGAATACCATCAGAAACAATAAATAATATTATTTTAAATATTACACAAACAAGTGTCTTCGGGAATAGTATTATCGATACAATGAATAATCAAATAGAATTTTTGAGAGATAAACAAGTATTAAGCATTAAAGAGAAAATTAATAAAATACCTAATAAAGTAAGTATAGTATCTGTAATATTTGTAATACCACTTATACTTTTACTTATATTAGGACCTATTGTTATAAAATACATTTTAAAATAATGAAGAAAGGATAGATTATATGAAATATTATTTAGCAGGAATAAAAGGGACTGGCATGAGTGCACTAGCACTTATTCTAAATGATTTAGGGTTTGATGTCGTAGGATATGATGATGCAGCTGAACATCGTTTTACAGAAGATAAATTGTTAGAACGTGGCATAAAAATTTATTGTGAAACTAACGATGAATTAGATGAAAATACAATTGTTGTATATTCACCTGCTTTAAATATTAATAAACATCCAGAACTAATAAAAGCTCAAGAAATGGGATTAAAAATATATGAATATCAAGAAATGCTTGGAAAATTAACTAAAAAATTTGATACCATCTGTGTATCAGGATGTCATGGAAAAACAACGACAACATCAATGATTAGTCATATCTTCACAGATTTAGGAGGATGCAATTATTTAATAGGAGATGGGAGAGGAAAGGGCGCAATTGATTCAAAAAAATTTGTTCTAGAAGCGTGTGAATATCGAAGACATTTTCTTGCCTATGATCCTGAATATGTAATTATTACAAATATGGATAAAGACCATATGGATTATTTTAAAGATATTGAAGATATTATTAGTGCATACCAAGAATTTGCTAACAAAGCCTCAAAAATGGTTATAGCGTGTGGAGATGATAAATATACCCATCTATTAGAAGTAAATCCTCAAATCTATTATTATGGATTAGACGATGATAATGATATTCAAGCAAAAAATGTTGAGTATTCCAATGAAGGAACAATTTTTGACGTATTTATTGAAGGAGAATACTATGGACATTTTAATCTTCCCTTATATGGTAAACACATGCTTCTAAATTCATTAGCAGCTATAGCTGTATGTCACTATGAAAGAAAAGAAGCAAAAGATGTTGCCAAATCACTTAAAACATTTAAAGGCGCAGAAAGAAGATTTAAAGAAAAATTTATTGGAAATAATGTAATAATAGATGATTATGCCCATCATCCTCAAGAAGTAAAAGTAACGATTAAAGCAGCTAGACAAAAATATCCAGATAAGCAATTAATAGCAGTCTTTAAAGCACATACCTTCTCAAGAGTACAAGACTTTTGTGATGACTTCGTAAATGCATTAAATTTAGCAGATAAAGCCTATATTATGGATATTAACTATGATAGGGAAGATCCAAATGATTATCCAGGTATATCCGCATATACCATAATAGACAAACTTAAAAATGGTGATTACATTGAAAAAGGAATGGCCGATAAATTAATTGAATATGACAATGCTGTCATACTATTTATGAGTAGTAAAGAAATATATATTCTTGAAAATGAATATGAAGAATTATTAAAACAAAAATTAAATTTAAATTGACAATATACAAATAATTTACAATATTTTTAAAAAATATAATATAGATAAGAATTGGTATTTACAAATTACCAATTCTTTTATATAATTTTTACAGGGTATGATATATATATAACAGTTAAAAAAGTAAACGAAAACAGTAAAAATAGGAGGGAAAAATAAAATGAATAGTAAAAAAAGTATAATAGCCTTACTATTAGTGGCAATAATAGGAGTCGTAGGATTAACAATAGCTTATTTTACAAATACAGCTAATATAGAAAATGAATTTAGGACAAATTCTTATGGTACAACGGTTGTAGAAGAGTTTGTAAGTCCAGATAATTGGACACCAGGTACTACAACTAATAAAATTTTA
>JAEEGL016060300.1_pt1 | contig 16562 bp, 10 predicted proteins | sample 9134231 | NCBI WGS metagenome assembly JAEEGL01 (sample SAMN16246548, study PRJNA631951) | gut metagenome | biome: gut microbiome; feature: rumen; material: fiber-attached | host: Bos | place: Iran: Karaj | collected 2018-10
GTTATTTCGGCATTCGAGATGGAACTGAGGGCGGCAACACGCTCGTCGTCGGTATAGCAATAGGCTGTTTTCTGCTTGTTGCGTACACGGAAGAGCGGCGTCTGTAATATGTATACATGACCGGTCTGCACCAGTTCGGGGTAGAAGCGGAGGAAGAAGGTCAGCAGCAGCAGACGGATGTGCATACCGTCGACATCGGCATCGGTGGCAATGACGACGTTGTTGTAGCGCAGATTCTCGATGCCGTCATCTATGTCAAGAGCATTGTGCAACAGGTTGAGTTCCTCGTTCTTATAAACATCAACCTTGTTGATTTTCATTATATTCTTGGGCTTGCCACGGAGCGAGAAGACGGCCTGCGTCTCCACATCGCGGCTCTTAGTAATGGAGCCGGAAGCCGAGTCGCCCTCGGTGATGAATATGGTGCTCTCCAACCGGCGAGCATGGTTGCTGTTGTAATGCACATGGCAGTCGCGCAGTTTGCGGTTGTTGAGGTTGGCCTTCTTGCCAGCCTCGCGCGCCACCTTCTTTATGCCGGCTATCTCCTTGCGTTCTTTCTCGTTGGCGTTGATTTTGGCCAGCAGGGCATCGGCTGTGTCGGCATGGATGTGCAGGTAGTTGTCGAGGTTGCGCTTCAGTATGTCGAGCACGTAGGTTTTCAGCAGCGGCGAGTCGTTGGTGCCATCCACCTTGTTGGGTTCCAGGTGAGTGGAGCCCAGCTTGGTCTTGGTCTGCGCCTCGAACACAGGCTCCTGTATGCGGATGCACAGAGCACACACCAGTCCGCCACGGATAACCTCGGGGGCGTAGTCCTTCTTTATAAAGTCCTTGACCACGCGGGCATAAGCCTCGCGGAAGGCACTCTGGTGGGTGCCGCCCTCGGTGGTGTGCTGACCGTTGACGAAGCTGTAGTAGTAGTCGTTGCTCTGCCCCGCAATGTGGGTGAAAGCGGCCTCGAAGTCGCCCTCTTTTATATGTATGATGGGGTATAGTGGCTCGCTCTGCAGGTTGTTTTCCAGCAGGTCGAGGAGGCCGTTCTTCGAGTAGTAGCGCTTGTCGTTGTAGTACATCGTCAAGCCGCGGTTGAGGTAGGCATAGTTCCAGATGCGGCGCTCGACATACTCGCCGATAAAGTGGTAGTTGCCAAAGAGTTTCTGGTCGGGAACAAACTCAACTAAGGTGCCGGTGTCGACAGCCGTACTCTCCACCACATCGCTGTCGCTCACAAGCTTGCCTTCGGCAAACTCGGCCCAGCGCGTCTTGCCGTCGCGGAAACTCTGCACTCGGAACCAGCTGCTCAAGGCGTTAACAGCCTTGGTACCAACGCCGTTCAAGCCGACCGACTTCTGGAACACCTTGCTGTCGTACTTGGCACCGGTGTTCAGCTTGGAGACTGCCTCAACCAGCTTGCCCAGCGGTATTCCGCGGCCATAGTCTCGGATACATACCTTGCGCTCGGCAAAGTTGATTTTCACCTCAATCTTCTTGCCGAATCCTGATGTGAACTCATCTATCGAGTTGTCTATTACCTCCTTGATTAGCACGTATATGCCATCGTCGTGCGAGGAGCCGTCGCCCAGCTTTCCGATGTACATACCAGGACGCAGCCGGATATGCTCCATGTCTTCAAGGTGGACGATACTGTCGTCATTGTAGTCGGCCGCGTTCTGCGGTGTGAATATGTCGTCTGCCATGTCTTATTCTTCTATTTTAAGTTCTGATGAAACCGAGTAGCCGATGCGCTCGATTGGTTCGCCGACGGATATCTTCAACTGGCTTTCGGGCACTCCAACCTCCAGCATGTACTGCCGCAGGCGATTGTTGAGCACCCTCTCGTGTACAGTGTCGACACCGTGCAGCTGCATGTCGAGCACCAGCAGCGAGTCGGTTGCCGTGAGCCTGGCCAGCTCGGAGAGGGAGTGGTATTGCTCGGAGGTGAAACCCAACTGCTCGGGCCCGACCTCGATAAAGTCAAGTTCGCCGCCACCCATTCCAACGGCACCGGCAATGGCCCTTGCAGGCGATGTGGCGACCTTTACCAGCAGGTTGCCCAACGTCTTCCAAACCACCTTCATATAGTTGAATTCCGGGTCTTTGACGTTACCGGTCACCGGCAGCTCAATGTTTATCTTCTCGTCCTTGTCTTTCAATACATAGAGTGCGGCCTTGAGCGGCAGCTTGTACTTGGCATCCACATCCTTACGGCGTTTGCCAACGGTGGCCTTGTAGATGTCGAGTGCATTGTGTCCACTGATGTTGCCGGCGGTAATAGTGTTGTGCGACGTGAATCCGAAGATACCGTCCTCTATCGGTTGGCCGGTATATTCCACCAGCCACGGGCTCAGTTGTTTCATATCCAAGCCTTTGACCACAAGCAGCAGGTCCTGGTACTCGGCCATGTCGCTGATGTTGCCCATCCAGCGCACTGCCAACGTGCCGCCGCCGGGCAGCGAGGCACGTATGCGGGCATTGTTGCGGCCTGCACTGCTCAAATCCTGCGCTTCGACGTTGATGCCCGTCACCGGGAAATGGAACTCGTCCGGCAAGGCGTGGTTGTCGTAGGTGACGTTGCTGTTGGTGACCGCCAGGCGTCCAACAGACAGTCGCATCGGCTTGGATTGGCTCTTGCCGCTCTCCTCTGTATTCTCCTGATAGTCTGAAGAGTCAGCCTCCTCTGCCGCCTCTTTCTTCAGCAGTCGGCTCAACGTGTTGCCGTCAGGCCACTGCTCGTAGGTGGCGGCAAGGCCGTCGACCAATATCTCGTCGAAGGCGAAACGCCGCTCTTCGAGGTTTATCTCTTTCATGCTGACCTTGAAGCTGTTGAGTGATACAATGTCGTCTGGCCCCACCACGATGCTCCGCACCCCGACATCGTCCAGCTCGACGTCGCCGCTAAAACGACTCTTCATCACCTCGCTCAGGTTGCCGTCGGCCTTCAGATGTGCGTTGAGGTTGCCATCCAGGTTGGAGATTGCCATGATATCGGTGAGGTATTCCTTGACGTTGCGCAGTGCGAAGTCACTGATATTCACCGTGGCGCTGTAGTTGTTGCTCTCCATGTCGTAGTCGGTATTGACGTTCAGCCGTCCACCGTCCTCAAGGGCTATGTTGAGGCCGGCCTGCGTGTTCTCCTTGCCGCCGATGACGAAGCCCGGCACACGCAGATTCATGTCAGCTATGCGCCACTGCTTGTCGCGCTGCAGGTCGTGGTAGGCAGCCTGCGCATGGCTCAGCCGCAGGTCGCCCAACCGTAGCACCCAGCTACTCGGCGTAGTGTCCTTCTCCTTCTCTTCGTCGCCCTTGAAATGGTCGAGCATGGAGCTGAAATTGAAGTGGGAGCCGTTCTGCACCACATTGACCTTCAGGCCGCTGATGTTCAGATGACGGATGTCGATGGTCTTGCCCAAGGCTCGCAGCATACGTGCCCGCACGTCGAGCGTGTCGAACGCGACAAAGCTGGACTCGCCGTCGTCTTCGTAGAGGTTGAGGCCTCGCACATTGAGGCGACCGGTGAAGAGGTTGAGGCCAATATGGTCCACATGTACCTGACGTCCAACCAGTTTCTCGCCGTTGCCGTTGACATAGCCCTTGGCCACAGGCCCCGACAGCAGCGACAGCAGCAAAAGCAGCGCAACCACGCCGCCAACAATCCACAGTATTATCTTTAGTATCTTCATAATTTTTTCAATGAACCTTGAACCTTGAACCTTGAACCTTATTCGACCTCACCATCTACTCCCCTCTCCTCTTGGAGAGGGGTGAGGGGGTGAGGTAAAAGTGCATCTCCGTCAAGTACTTGTACACCGGGTCGGTAAGCAGGTAGCGCACATCCCTGCCCACGGCGATGCTCTGGCGAATGTAGCTGCTCGAGATGTCCATCATAGGCACGTCGACCATCGTGACGCTGGGGTGATTCCATAGGCTTACACCCCCCTGCCCCCCTCGAGGGGGGACGGAAGATAAATCGCCATCCCGCACAACCGTCCCCCCTTGAGGGGAACCACACCGCACAACCGTCCCCCCTTGAGGGGGGCAGGGGGGTGTTTGGGCAGAGACGGGTGGCATATACCCCGGACGGGGATAGACATATATTCTATAGTGCGACAAGATATACTCATAGTTGCGCCAGCGATTGAAGGTCAACAGGTTGTCGCTGCCCATAACGAGACAGAACTCGCGGTCGGGGTACTTCTCGCCCAGTGCGGCGAGGGTTACCACGGTATAGCTCGGTATGGGCAGGTGCATCTCTATGTCACACACCCTCAGGCTGTAGTTGTCGTCGATGGCGCGCCGTACCATCTCCAGGCGGTGATGGTCGGCCAGCAAGGTGCTGCGCTCCTTCAACGGGTTCTGCGGACTTACCACAAGCCACAGCTCGTCCACATCGTCCTGCTGCACAATGGTGTTGGCAATAACGAGATGCCCCACATGGATGGGGTTGAAAGAGCCAAAGAAAAGCGCTGTCCGCTTCATATCCAGTGTTCGTGTTCTGTGTTCAGTGTCCAGTGTCCAAATGTTGTGTGCGTCAGCCAACTGAACACTGAACACTGAACACTGAACACTGAACACTAAAAATCAATAGTACTTGTACGCCGTCTCAATCTTGATATGGCGAAGCTTGGTGCCCTTGAAGGTGTATATCTCGGCCACCTCGCCTGCACCGCTTATCACCTTCAGCACCAGCACATCCTGGGTGTACGACCGGGGATATTTCTTGAAGAACACTCGCATCACCTCGTCCTTGGTCATGCCGGTGTGGATGCCGTTGGCCAGCTGCACCTCGCTGTCGGAGATATAGCCCGCCAGCAACTCCACCTTGTTGGTCCAGATGGAGTAGTACATGTCGATGAAGCTGCCGTCGGTGCGGCTCATGCGGTTCACACTCACCTCCATCGAGTCGTAGTACTTCTTGTAGCCAATCTCGCGATACCACGAAAGCTGGTTGTCAGTGATATACTGCTCCACCGATGACCATTCGCCGAACGGATAGATGACATACTGCGCCAGCGAGTAGACCGTCATGGTGTCAGCATACACCTTGATGTCCTTGATAAGGTACTCCGGACGGCTGAAGCTCATCATTCTCATAGCCTTGGCTCTCGATGCGACCTGCTGCGAGAAAGCCGCCGAGAAACAGAGCAGCAAGGCTGCCATAGTAACAATTCTCTTCATATAATAAACCATAATATAGACCGATAACGCAACCATACCTGTTTTATTGCACGACTGATGATTTTTTTCTGCGCTGTTTTTCCCCACAATACCCTCTGTTTTTGCCATACAACGCTCTGACTCATTGTTTGTTACGGCACCTCAAGCCTCGTAATCGCCTGATAATCAACACCCGCTCCGTGTGCGCTCCGTGTCCTCGCCGTGTCAACCCCGTGTCAACTCCGTGTCAACTCCGTGTTCCCTCCGTGTCCGCTCTATAGCTGCTCTATATCTGCTCTATGCCTGCTCTATATCTGCTCTATGCCTGCTCTATATCTGCTCTATGCCTGCTCTGTGTTCTCTCTATTTAAAACTTTTTTTTGCACATTCAATATTTTATGTATATTTGCAGTTATCAATCTATGTCCACAATTGGCATATTGCATTGACAACAAGACCACTAAAGAAACGATACAAATACAAAAACAATAATAACAATTTAAAACATCAATCCAATGAAAAAAGCTGTATTATTTTTTGCAACACTTTTGACCGCCGGTGTCATGATGGCTCAGACCATCGTGTCGACCCAGGTCGAGAAGCGCAACGTCCTCATTGAAGAGTTCACCGGAGTCGGCTGCGGCTACTGCCCCGACGGCCATGCCCGTGCCAACGCCATCTGCGCCCTGTATCCCGACCATGCATGGGCCATCAATATCCATGCCGGCGGCTATGCCTCCGGTTCTGGCTATGAGACCGCCGACGGCGATTCAATCCACAACGAATACCATAGCCAGATTAGCGGCTACCCCTGCGGTGTCGTGAACCGCGGCAGCGTGCAGGATCGCGGCCAGTGGGCCGGTACCGCCGCCACTGTCCGTGGCCAGGATTCGCCCGTCAACATCGCCGCCACGGCCACCATCGACCCGATGACACGCCAGCTCGACATCAATGTCGAGGTGTACTACACCGGCTCGCAGAGCGTTACAACCAACTACCTGAATGTCGCCCTGGTGCAGAACAACATCATTGGCCCGCAGAGCAACTATGGCAACTACAACCCCGACTACATCGAAGGCGACCTCTACCGCCACATGCACATGCTGCGCGACCTCATCACCGACCCGTGGGGCGAGGCCATCACGGGTCTTTCCGCAGGCACATTCTATGAGAAGAGCTACAGCTACTCCATCCCTGCCAGCATTGGTGCCGTGACCATCGGCGACTTTGCCGACCTTGAGATTATCGTCTTTATGAACGAGAACCACCGCAACGTCATCACCGCCTGCAAGGCTGATGTCACCGTCCTGCCCGGTGCCTTCATCACCGGCTTCGAGGTGCAGCACAGCGACTGCGCCCTCGAATTCCAGCCCATCGTTTCAGTGCGCAACACCTTCGACCAGACCGTCGAGAGCTGGGAGTTCCTGTATGACAACCAGACTTTAACCTTCGACGAGCCCGTCCAGCCCGGCAACACCGCCTCGTTCTACCTGCCGACCTACAACATCACCGTTAGTGGAGACCCCGTGCAGCACTGCGCCACCACCAAGTCGGTAGCCATGACCAGCTTCACCAAGAACGGTGAGGAGATATCCGTCAGCGGCTTGCCACTGAGCGCCACCTTCGCCGAGTTCGACATCTACACCGCCGCCGGTCCCTTCGTGGCCAGAGCCGGTGTCGACGCCTACGCCAGCGAGGGCAGCGTGTCGCTTATCGACCAGCGCACCTGCAACGCTCTTTGGACCGAAGCCTTCCCCTACACCGACATCAGCACCCAGGGTATACAGTACATAAGCCAGCTGCCCGACGCCCGCTTCCTGAACATCAACTTCGACCCCGCCGCCGGACTCTACATCTTCCGCATCATCGACAGCTACGGTGACGGTTGGGTTTATACCAACAACGACAACGTCTCCGGCTTCTGGCTGGAGAACGCCGCAGGCGAGATTATCGCCTGGCCGCAGGGATACAGCAACGGCGAAGAGTTCAGCACCAAGGACTTCTACCTGAACGTGACCAGCAATGGCGACGGCAGCCATGTGGGTATCGAAGACGTGGCCAACGTGAAGGTTGAGATTTATCCCAACCCGACCACCGACCGCCTGAACATCGAGTGCGAGCAGGCTATCAGCCGCGTCGAGGTGCTCGACGTGGCCGGTCGCACCGTGATGAGCCAGAACGGCAACGTCAACAGCATCAACACCAAGGCTCTCGCCGAAGGTGTCTACATGCTCCGTGTGATGACCGAGGCCGGTGTCAGCGCCCAGAAGTTCGTCAAAGAGTAAATTAATTTTCCAGTAGTCATTGGCCAGTGGTCAGTTGGCTGGCGCAAAACCGTCTCAACCAACCGGACACTGGCCTTTGACTTTTTATAAGAGATGCCTGATACGCAACACCAAGAACTTCTCAATGAATTGAGAACCTCCTCTGCCCACCTGCTCGGCGGCAAAGGATGTGTGTTGCTGTTTGGCTCACGTGCGCGCGGCGACAACAGAGAGGACTCGGACTGGGACCTACTCGTGCTGCTCGACCGCGACGGCGATTCCTCGTGGCAGGACTACAATGAAATCGGCTATCCGCTCAACGAGCTGTTCTGGAAAAACAACCAAGATGTCAACACCATCATACAGACTCGTAGCGAATGGCAAAGGAAGAGTTTCACTCCTTTCTACAAAAACGTAATGAAAGACGCGATAACCCTATGAGCCTTACCGACGAAGAAAGACTGCAAGTAGTGGTTTACCGATTGGAGAAATCGCGCAACACCTTGGCTGACGCTGAAAGGGTAATTGCGATGCAGATGTGGACAACCGGTGCAAACCGGCTGTACTATGCTGCCTATTATGCCGTGTCGGCATTGCTTGTCGCCAATGGCATCTCCGCAAAGACCCATGAAGGGATAATCCGAATGTTCAACCAGCACTTTGTCTTGACAGGCAAGGTGGACCGTGAGTTGGGCAGGCAGTACAACATCCTATTCACCATGCGTCTGACTGGCGACTACGGTGACTGCTTCGACTTGCAGGAGAAGGATGTTGCTCCAATGGTAGAACCGGCTCAGCATCTAGTTAAGGTTGTCTCATCACTGGCAGAAGAAACTCTGAAAGACAGAAACACGTAAATAGCACACAACACAATATAAGGTGACTTCTATTAATTGCCCGTAGGGCATTTCTTTCAATAGCAAACATCTAATTATCAACAATTATACCCCGTAGGGGTTTTCTTTAAAACGAATTTATAGAACATCCCATAAATATTAACATCAAATCAAATCTATGAAGAAAGCATTCCTATTCCTTGGCGCTGTGGCTATCTGCGCCAGCACTGTGTTCGCACAGGAGGAGAAGAAAGAGGACGAGGGCTACAAGTTCGACACCATCAAGATGCTGCCCATCACCTCTGTAAAGAACCAGAACAACGCCGGCACCTGCTGGAGCTACAGCGCCATCGCATTCCTCGAGAGCGAGCTGCTCCGTATGGGCAAGGGCGAGTACGACCTCAGCGAGATGTATGTCGTTGAGAAGACATACAACGACCGCGCCTATGCCGCCGTGCGTACCCACGGTGACGTCAGCTTCGCCCAGGGCGGTGCCTTCAACGACGTTATCTACTGCCTGAAGAACTACGGCATGGTGCCCGATGAGGTGATGCCTGCCGGCAAGATGTACGGCGACACCCTGTCGAACCACACCGAGCTCAGCGCCCTCACCGACGTGATGGTCGAGGCCATTGCCAAGGGCAAGCTTAAGAAACTCCAGATGAGCCCTGACGGCGAGCCGCTGTGGCTCAAGGCCATCGCCGCCGTCCACGAGACCTACCTGGGTCCCATCCCCGAGAAGTTCAACTACAAGGGCGTTGAGTACACCCCGAAGAGCTTCGGCGAGAGCCTGGGCCTGAACCCCGACGACTATGTGAGCATCACTAGCTACACCCACCACCCGTTCTACGAGCAGTTTGTCATTGAGATTCAGGACAACTGGCGCTGGGGTCTGAGCTGGAACCTGCCGCTGGACGAGATGATGGAGGTGTTCGACTATGCCATCGACAACGGCTACACTGTGGCATGGGGCGCCGACGTCAGTGAGACTGGCTTCCGCTACAGTCGCAAGGGCTTTGCCGTACTGCCTGCCACCGAGGCTCCCAAGAGCGGTGTTGGCAGCGACCAGGCCAAGTGGAGCGGCATGAAGCCGGGCGAGATTGCCGACGAGGCCGCCAAGCACCCCACCCCGCAGCGCTGGGTGACCCAGAAGGAGCGCCAGCAGGCCTACGATAACTGGGAGACCACCGACGACCACGGCATGCTGATTTTCGGCAAGGCCAAGGATCAGATGGGCAACGAGTACTACATGGTGAAGAACAGCTGGGGTCAGTACAATGGTGACTTCGGCGGCAACTTCTTCTGCAGCAAGGCTTTTGTCCGATACAAAACCATGAACATCGTGGTGCACAAGGATGCCATCCCCCCACATATCAAGGCCAAACTGGGCATTGCCGACAGCAAACCCGCTCCCGCCCCCAAGAAAGGCAAAAAGAAATAATTGAGAGAAACACTCAACAAAGAAGAACCCGCCACTTTTGGCGGGTTCTTTTTTTATGTCAGTACATCATTATCAATGCTGTGTAGCTATGTAGTCGGTCACTTTCTTGCGGTCAGCAGTGAAGGTCAGCACCTCAATGGCGGTGGAGTAATTGCGGGGGTCGTGGCAGTGATTGTAAGCGTACTTCAACAGCTCGACCTGACTGTTGCTGTAGTCGATGGTCTGCACCAGCCGTGCAATCTGTTCCGAGGAGAAGAGTGACGAGGAGAGGAGAGTGCGAGCAAGAGCCAGACGGTCGCTGTCGAACGGTTCGGCCTTGAGTTGTCGCACCATAGTCTCAACATCCTCGTCGGTAGCCACCGAAGGCTTTTCAACGGCTGTAAGCTGAGGTTTATCAGACTGTTTGCCAGCGCCCACCGCCAATGGCTTCTTCAAGCGTTCACGTGATGCGGAGGGTGCGTCGGGACGGTTGCAGGGGGCAGTAAAGAGATGCAGATAGCCACTCTTTTCGTCGTAGTCAACATTGACAACCGCATTGGGTTCGCCGGGAATGAAACGCATCACGGCAGCCTTCTCGGCGGGGCGGCGTAGTACGACGACAATCTCATGCACCTGCTGGCTGATGTCGTTTACAATAACCCTGCCCTGCGGCATACGGTTCATAGGGTCGCCGTCAATGAAGACGGTGAACGCCTCGCCATGACGAGCCACGAATGAAACGTTGCAGTGGGTAGCCTTGGAAGTGGAGAGTTGGGATAGCTGCGGGGATTGTGCAGCAAGGGTGAGACACACGGCGCATAGGAACGCCGACAAAATAAACCTTTTCATAATTGTCATATTTTAACAATTGCAATAACGAAAAAGCAGCTGGAATATTGTGGTGAGAGGAGAAAAAATCGCCATGCACTCAAAAATTTCACCCAAAATATTGTATTTTCACCCAATAAAATAGTAATTTCACCCAAAATACGGCATTTTCACCAAAAACCGCTCATTTCATTAACAATTTTTAAGTATCTTTGCAAATCATTTTAAAATAAGGATAACTATGCAAGAACCCACCAGATTATTCGACCTGCTGGAATGGCGCAAGGAACTCCACCCAGAACGGCCGGTGTTTAAGTTCAAAGAAAACGGTGAATGGAAAAGCCACGATATTAACGAATATATAGAGAAGGTCAACCTGATAAGCTACGCTCTGATGCACCTAGGTGTGAAGAAGGGCGAGAATATCGGATTAATCTCTGCAGGGCGTCCCGAATGGAACTATGTTGATTTCGGAGTACAGCAGACTGGAGCAGTGCTGCTGCCGATATACCCAACCATCAGCGAGGAAGACTACCAGTTTATCCTCAACGATGCGCAAGTACGTCTCCTGGTAGTCGAGACCCCTACCCTATATAAGAAAATCTGCAACATACGCGAGAAACTCCCGCACCTGGAGAACCTCTGCACCATTGTACCAATTGAAGGTGTTAAGTCGTTAGACGACATCTATGAGATTGGCCGACAGTTCCTTGCCGAGCATCCCGATGCACCCACCAAATTGCAGGAGATTAAGGATTCGCTGACCACCGACGATGTCTGCACACTCATCTACACCAGCGGCACCACCGGCACACCCAAAGGCGTGATGCTGGCACACAGAGGCCTGATTATGAATGTGCAAGAAATCAAGGAAAGCCCGGGAAAGACTTGGACACGCGCCCTCAGCTGGCTGCCGATGTGCCACATCTACGAGCGCATGATGGGCTATCTCTACCAGTGGTTATGCTTCGAAATTGCATACGCCGAGAGCATCGCCAAGGTGGGCGACAACTGCAAGGAGATACATCCACACATGCTGGCCTGCGTACCGCGCTTTATCGAAAAGGTCTACGACAAAATATACCGTAAGGGCGAGAAGATGAGCGGTGTAGGCAAGAAGATATTCGACTGGGCTATCGATTTGGCTTTCCATTACGACCTAGACGAGTCGAAGCTCTCCTGCTGGTACAAGTTCCAAAAAGCCATTGCCGATAAGCTGGTATACAAAGAGATACGCGAAAGCATGGGCGGATGTCTGGGCATGCTGGTCAGTGGCGGCGCCACCATACAGCCGCGCCTGACGCGCTTCTTCTCATGTGTTGGCATCGACCTCTACGAGGGCTACGGCATAACCGAGTGCTCGCCACTGATTGCCGTCACCAACTCGAACAAAAAAGGCCGCAAGATTGGTTCCGTGGGCTTTGCCATGCGTGAAATTGAAGTGCGCATCGACCCCAACACCAACGAGATACAGTGCCGTGGCGGCAATGTGATGAAGGGCTACTACAACCAGCCTGAACTGACAGCCGAGGCCATCGACAAGGATGGTTGGTTCCACAGCGGTGACACCGGCTATTTCGATGCCGACGGCTATCTGTTCATCACCGGACGCACGAAGAGTATGTTCAAGACCTCGATGGGAAAATTCATTAATCCTGAAGTAATTGAGGAAAAGATGAAGCAGTCTGCATTCATCCTCGACATGATGGTTGTGGGAGCAGACCAAAAATTTGCTGCCGCACTGATTGCCCCCGACTTCGATATGCTGAAAGACTGGTGCAAGCGTCACGGCGTGAAGGCCGAAACAAAGGAGGAGATGATTGCCGACAAGACCGTCAACGCTCGTTATCAGAAGGTTGTCGACAAGTACAACGCCGAGCTTGGAGTTACCGAACAGGTCAAAAAATTCGCCCTTGTTGCCGAGGCATGGACCGAGGCCAACAAGATGCTCACACCGACGCAAAAGCTTATACGCCGCAACGTGGCCGCTGCCTACAAGGAGCAAATCGAGGCGTTGTTCAAATAAGATGACAACTGACTTTCAAAACACTGGAACAAGAGTGGGTGACACGTGTACGGTCGTCGGCACGTAGTCCGATAACCCAAAGAGGTGTGTCATCCACATCAACAAGTAAATAAACATGACGGCGCTCGACTAGCGGCAGTCCCAAATCTTTGAGGAAATCGCTGACCAGTCGAGCGCCTTTCATTCCAAAGGGTCTGAACCGGTCTCCATCATGCCATGGTCTGACCTTGAATGGCTGACGAACATTCTCAGTATTAATGAGAATTGTCTGATTGTTTGACTGTTTAACCGCAGCAATCTCCGACTGAACCATATCGGCCGGGACGGATTCCACAGTTATCGAAGGTGTCTGCGACACTGCTTTTGGAGCGATGATAATGCGACCACGATGCAGTTCTGCGGTGTGCGTCGGAGAATGGAACAAGGTGCCCGATTGGGCATCGAGCGAGCGAAACAAATCGGCGGAAACTGCAGCGTTAAAACCGTATGGGCGCAGCAATTCAAATAGTAAGCTGGGAGTTTTAAGTTTTAAGTTTTCCTCAAGCCTGCAAATGTCTATCTCGACCGCTCCTAACACATTGTTTTCCCTGAGCATGGGCAGCACGGGGAGATACGGAGACACCAACCTTGAACGCAGCTCGTCAATATAGTCTTTAAATATAAGCTCGGTGTCGTGGAGGCGTTCAATATTGGCCTGCATAGTGGTGTCGATAGAGGGATAAAGGTCGCGGAGCAACGGCATCAGTTGATGCCGAATACGGTTGCGGCGGGCATCAAGCTCGTAGTTTGTATGGTCTTCGACATACTCCAATCCTCGTTCCATAATATAGGCATCGATGTCGGCGCGCGAAAAATCCAGCAACGGTCTTATGACCTCCACTTGCAACCCATTAATTGTGATTACCGAACTAGGCCTGATGCCGTGCAGACCGGAGATACCTGTTCCCCGGAAGAGGTTGAGGAAGAATGTTTCTATAGAGTCGTCGCGGTGGTGTGCTGTTGCGACGCATGAATAGCCATGCTGTTGGCACAGTTCGGCAAAGTAGCCATAGCGCAACTGACGTGCAGCATCCTCGATGGAGAGGCCATTGCTGGCAGCGTAGGCGTGGGTGTCGAAAGAGGTGGTAAATAAGGGTACGTTATATCTATTAGCAAGTTGTTGGACAAAAAGCTGGTCACGGTCGCAATCGCCTAGCCGGAGGTTGAAATTACAATGCGCTATAGCAAAGGTTATGCCGGCGCGGTGGACGAGGTCGGTCATTGCAACCGAATCACGTCCACCGCTGACGGCAAGCAGGAGTTTTTGTTTTAAGTTTTCAGTTTTAAGTTTTAAGTTCAAGTTTTGAGCTTTTTTATCGGAGAATCATCTTGCGCATCTGACGGACACCGTCGACCTCGATACCGTAGTAGTAGATGCCGGTGGAATAGCGTCCCATGTCGATGGTGACGGAGTTGCTGCCCGAAGGATAGTTACCTTCGATGGTGTTGACTATGTGACCCATTGCGTCCATAACAAACAGTCTTACATGGGCAGCGTTAGGCAGCGAGAAGGGTATGGTGGTCTGACCAGAGAATGGGTTGGGATAGTTCTGGTCGAGCACCAACTGGCCCGCACCAATCTCCGGCACATTTTCGACATAGTTGACCACGCGCACCAGTGAGGTCTGGTCGTTGTCGGAATTGGGGTCACCGTTAATGTGGCGGATTGTACCCGAACCGGCATAGTGACGCTGCGGGTCTTTCGGTATGGTGCGATCCAGTTCGAGGAGCAGAGACTGCTGTGCCTCGATACGCTGTACCTGGTTGTAGGCCAGCTCATTGCCGTTGACGGTGGCACTGAGCCTCAGTCGACGTCCAATGAAGGCCACGTTGCCGCTGTTGCGCACACGCATGAAGGTGCGGCAGTCTGCACCAGCGTTCTCCTCTACGATAACCTCAATAGCCTCCATGTCAACGAACTTGTTAACAATGTTAACGGTGGTATCGTTTGACGGGTCATTGTCGTCAGGCACCTTAACGTAGGCAGCAACATAGTTGTACGGTGCACTACGGCGCGGCAGGACTGAGTCGAAGTAATAGAAACCAGTGGAGAGTGCCGGCAACGGGAGGTCACGGACATAGCGTTCGACAACCAGCGTCGAGGTGTCGTTATCAATCCAGAAGCCCACCTCGAAGTCGTTGGCACCACGTGCGCCACGGTTTTCAATGAGGAGCTGGATACCGGTACCGAGGCTACCCGTGCTGGTCGAAGCATCGGTGTCGACAATGATTGCCGCGGCTGCGAGGTCTGTGATAGACGAGATACCAGTGATACGCTTCCTGATGGTATCGTTGTAGATGTAATCGTTGGAGTCGCACTTGACGAAAGCCTCAATGTTGAGAATACCCATCGGCGCGAGGAAGTGGTGCTGGAACGTGTAGTTGAAGAACTCCATCGACTGCAACGGCCGACCGAGCATTTCTACAAACGAAGCTTGCTCCTCTACATGCTCGTCGCCGTTGACCGAGTAGGCAAAACGTGCCGACTCAATGGGACTGAGGCCGAAATTGCGCACGCGCAAGGTAACAATACAGGTCGAGTCGCCTGCAATCACACGGTCGAGAGGTGCAATAAACGACTCGGCACTAATGTCATTGTCAAGAGGAGCGAGATGGAACAGCTGTGTGCAGGTATCGTTGTCGTCGTAGATGTCGGCAGTCCAGATGGTGAAGGCCGTTATAGCAAACGTATCGGGGAAGTCTCTGTTGACGATGAACGACGAGGTACAGAGGAAAGTATCCTGTCCACTGGGCGGGATGAGACAACTGAATGTGGAGATACGGGCAAGACTGGAGCCATACGTGCTGTAACCAACCTGCAGACTGCGTACCGTATCGGTGCCGTAGTTCTTCACAACAACCTCCGGGTAGATGGTCTGTCCGTATTTAGGTTCAGTGGGCTTGGTGACTGCAATAACACCGAGGTCGGATGCACGACGGGCACGACCGATGCAGAAGTCGTCGATGGCCGCACCATCGCCAAACGAGGCACTTTCGTTGCTGCCCTGCGGCGCGGTATAGACAAAGCGGAACTGTAGTTTCTCATTGAAGTTACCACTGACCAACTTGGAGCTGCACCAGTAGCGGTTGTAGGCACCGCCGGTGGAGGTACCGCTAAAGCCGATATTATCGGCATCGTTGTACCAGACGCCAGAGTTGAGCATGGAGTCACCATCGTCGATAAGATTGGCCCAGTTGTTCTCGTAGTCGTAGTACTCGATACGCAGCAGGCTGCCGCCAGTGAGGTTGCGCAACAGACGGAACGACAGGGTGTCGGGACGTACCTGAGCGATGTTGATGATAGGACTGTATAGGTAGCTGACATTGCCGCGACGGCCTGTCACGATAGTATTCACCGAATCGGTAACCCAGGCATTTGGCTCGGAATAGGCGCCAATCAAGTTTGCCTTGTTGGGAGTACCGGCCTGCCACAGGTTGCGGGTGTAGTTGTTGTATCCCGTCGGAGCGTACCAATGGTTCGAGTCGTCGAAGAACTCGTTGACACGCAAGATAACTGTATGGAAGCGGTGGTACTCGTGGACAAGCGAGTTGTTGTATAGCAAGGTGTCGCCGGGGAGTTCGTGCCATACGCGGAGGTTGGTGGTTCCAATATGGAAATTGTAGGCCGGAAGAGTGACAATGGTACTACGGCCAGGCTCAAGACTACCGTTCCAATGGATAACACCGGTGGAATTATCATCCATCGTGTCATTGTCGAAGCTGTAGTTGATATCCAGATTGCCGTTGAAGGGTTGCGAACCCCTGTTGGCCATACGGAACGAGACAGCGACGGCGGCAGTGTCGCGGATAAGGTAGTCGCGCGGCGAGTCAATCATTGTGAACGAAATATCCGTTGTCGGCGTTTCCGGGTCGACGAACAAGAGGAAGTCAACCATGTGTCCGGCAACCTGGTCTCCCGACGTGGGGTTGGTCATTGTCGAGTTGGGTGTGGACTCATAAGGCATGACAATGACGCGCATCTTCATGTAGCCCAGCGA
>JAEEGL010462102.1_pt1 | contig 16561 bp, 17 predicted proteins | sample 9134231 | NCBI WGS metagenome assembly JAEEGL01 (sample SAMN16246548, study PRJNA631951) | gut metagenome | biome: gut microbiome; feature: rumen; material: fiber-attached | host: Bos | place: Iran: Karaj | collected 2018-10
GCAATTTTATTAATTTCTGCATAAGCTTCTTCGATCTTACTCATAGTTTTTTGTAAGTCGATAATATAAATGTCGTCTCTAGTTGTATAAATGTACTCTTTCATTTTTGGATTCCATCTTTTTGTTTGATGACCAAAATGAACTCCAGCTTCTAATAAATAACTTAAAGAAACTACTGCCATATTTTTTCACTCTCCTTTTCGTTAATACTTCCAAATACCTATATATTACCAACCTATGGCCACTAGGCAATATAACCAATATTTGTGCTTATTTGATTTCAAATAGAAACCATACGTATTGTAACAAAAAAAAGCACTTATAACAAGTACTTTTTATTCATTTTCTAACGTTTTCTTGGTGCTAAGTCTAAAGTACCAACACATTGATTATATTCGTCTAATGTTGCTCCATCTGGAACGTCACAAATTAACATTGATTCTTCAATATTTGAATATGGTAAAGTGTGTATTAATGTTGGCTCTCCAACTATTTCCCAACTTGTTGCTCCTGGGAATGATACTAGATTTAAATCTGTTCCTGCAGGAACAATAAATGTTCTTCTTTCAACGTTATCTCTTGTTGCACGACTTCCACTTAATGTATATCCATATGGTGCTACATACAATGTTTGCCCATCACTAGTAATTCTTGTTGCAGCGATTTTTTCGGTTGTTGTTACATCAATTGTTAATAGTTCAATATCTATTCCTTCTCTTGTATAGAAATTTCCATTAATATTAATGTATTCAACATTATTTTTTTCCAATCTTTCTTTTACTTTTTCTCCATCTGCTAATGTAACATCATATGATCTATTTGAAGTTATATTACTTGGTAATGTAACGTAGTTTTCAACTGTGTAGTTATTTATTAAAGTATCTACTCTTCTAGTTTCATTGATACTGTGAACTGCGTGAGTTGCAAAAAGTGTACCTGCTGCAATTCCACCAATTAATAGTAGTGTTAAAGCTACTTTTTTACCTTTACTTTTTTTAGCTCCCGTATGCTTTTTTCTTGATGGAGTTACTTGTTCTTCAGAAGAACCAACTTCATCATTTAATTGTCTTTCAAAATATCTTTCGTCTTCGACACAATCAAAGTCTCTTGCCATTTTATATCCCCCTCGTTTTCACGGGAAATATAATACTATAAGTGTTGCTCTTAGTCAATTTTTTCTTATAAAAAGAGATATTATTTATACATTAATATCTCTATTATAAATCCACCTTTTTTGGTGTTTTTTAAAATGCTATTAAATTTATACTTTCCATATCTTCTTATACTAAAAGTATCCCCTTCTCTTAATACTCTTGTAGGTTTAATAGATTCTTCATAATTTAAGAATATTTCTTTGTTTTTAAATTTATCTAGAACACTATTTCTACTTTCATTAGTTATGGTTGATACAATGTTATCTATTCTTAGCGAAGATACAATATATTCTTTAGTTATGTATTCTTGTTTAAAGTTATCTTTAATATTTATATCTACTTCAGTTATTATTATTTTTTCATTTCTTATTTGTTGGATATGGTATTTAATATCGTCTACTAGATGAGGCAAAACGAATAAATAAAATTCATTTTCATATCTTACAATATCACCGAATGAGTCTTCTTTTAATCCTTCTTTAAATATTGTCCCCATTATATCTTGATGTCTAATCATATTTGATCCTTCTATTTTTAGTAGAGATAGTTTAGGAATATCTTTTTTATAGAGGATTACTTTAGTAGCGTCTTGGTATGGAAAATAAACATTATATTCATTTTTGTTTAGTTTTCCTTTGACTGATGCTAATTCTTTTAAAGTTAAAAAGTTTGTATATCCCCTGTTATAGAGATATTCTATTGTTTTTTCATCGTTATATATATTTGCCTTCATAAATATCAACCTTAACAAAATTATACTGCTCTATCATTTTATGTCAAAGAAATACTGTTTTTTTCTTTATAATGGGCATTTAATGATATAATACCTTTAGGTGGTATTATGTTAAGACTAATGATTTTAGTAAATAAATTAGTTACAAAAGTATGTAAATTATTTGGAAAGAATGGTTCAGTATTACCAGGGTGTGTTGTTTATGACTACTTACATCAAAAGAAAATACTGGAGAAAGTTAAATATCCTAAGTATGTTATTGCTGTTACTGGTTCTTCTGGTAAAGGTTCAACAACAGATTTAATTAATCACATTCTTACAGATGCTGGATTTGATGTTTGTTATAACAAAAATGGTAGTAATGGAGTTTTAGCTGCTACGACATTAATCTTAAACAATTGTAACTGGAAAGGTGAATTTTTGCACGACGTATTACTTTTAGAATGCGATGAGAGACATTTAAAACTAATATTTGGTAAGAATAAGATGACTCATTTAATAGTTACAAATGTTACTAGAGATCAACCTGCTCGTAATGGTGAACCGGTTTTAGTATTTAATGAGATTATTAAAGCAATTGGTAAAGATACAACTTTAATTGTTAATGCAGATGATCCATTAGTTAATCGATTAACATTCCTATTTAAAGATAATAAAATTGTTACTTATGGAGTTGATAAGACTGATGACAGTTATAAGACTCCAGCGATTGACTGTGTTGATTTTGCTTACTGTCCTATTTGTCATAAGGAATTAAAGTATGAATTTTATCATTATGGTCATATTGGAAATTATATGTGTCCAAGCAAAGATTTTGGACGTGGGGATGTCGATTTTTTAGTTACAGATGTTGATTTTGGGAAACATAACATTAAAATAAACAAAAAGAATATATTCTTAAATAAAGGTGTAATTTATGCAGTTTATAATACTGTAGGTGCTTATGCTTTATGTAAAAATATAGGATTAGATGATAAAGTTTTAATTGATGCTATTAATGGTGATAAGATTGCTAGTAAACGTGGTAAAGAATATGACCTTGATGGACGTAAGCTTACAATGTTAGAAACTAAAAATGAAAACAATTTAAGTTACTATCAATCATTAAGATACATTAAAAACCAACCGGATAAGAAAACTATTATATTAGGTTTTGATAACGTATCTAGAAGATATAGATTTAATGATTTATCGTGGTTATGGGATGTTGAGTTTGAATTATTAAATGATAAAAAGATTGATAAAATATATTGCATTGGTCGTTTTAGATATGATGTAATTACTAGACTAGAATTTGCTAATATAAATAAGGATAAAATTGTTTTAGTAGATGATTTATCCAAATTAATTAAAATGGTAAAGAAAGATAGTAAAGGTGATATTTATACAATGGTATGTTTTGATATGACTGCTATTATCCTAGATTTAATTAAGGAGGAAGAAAATGAAAACAATTAAGATTGCTCATTTGTATTATGATTTAATGAATCTTTATGGAGAAAATGGAAATATTCGTTTCTTAAAGAAAGTATTAAATAATCAAGGTTTAGATGTTAAAGTAAATAAACTTACAATTGGTGATAAAATTGATTTTAGCGGATATGATTTTTTCTATATTGGTTGTGGAAGTGACGAGAACTTACTTATCGTTTTAGAAGATATCAAAAAATACAAAAAAAGTATTAAAAAATGTATTGATGAAAATCGTTTCTTCTTAGCTACTGGTAATTCAATAGAATTATTTGGTACGGTAATATTTGGAGAAGACTTTGATAATCAAGGAGCTTTAATTCCATATGAAGGTTTAGGTATTTTTGATTATCACGCTCCTTTGGAAAAAATACGAATTGTTGGTGAACAGTATTATGAAACTGATTTAATACCAGAAAAAATAGTTGGTTTTCAAAATAGAAGTCATTCGATAGAAGGATGCAGTGATAATTTATTTAGAGTTATTAGTGGATGTGGTTATTCTAGTACTAATAGTACTTATGAAGGAATACATAGAAATAATTTCTTTGGTACTTATCTATTTGGTCCTATCCTAGTAAGAAATCCATACTTTACTGATTATTTAGTTAAAGATATTTGTAAAAAACTTAAAGTTAAGTATCAAAAACCTGATTATAAGAATATCTGGTATAAAGCTTATGAACAATATTTGAATAATTTTTATAACAATGAAAAAAGTACTGATTAATCAGTACTTTTATTTTGTTTTTCTATTTCTCTATCTCTTTTAGAATAAATACAGCCGCAATAATCTTGACGATATAAGTTATATTCTTTTGCTAGATCAATTGAATGTTTGTAACCATTTTCTTTTTTGAAATCTGAATATAGATATGGTATATCAAGAACAGATTCTAATTTAGCACCTATTTCATTAAGTTTTTGACTGTTTTTTAAAGGGCTTACAGTAAGTGTTGTAGCAAAGTAATCATATTGTTGCTCTTTTGCTACAGTAGCAGTTTTTCGCATTCTAAGTTCATAGCATTTAAAGCAACGCTTTCCACCTTCTGGGATTTGTTCTAATCCTTTAGACATTTCATGAAACAAATCATTATCATAATCACAATCAAGAATATCTAACTTGTTTTGGTTTGGATATTCTTTTATAAATCTTATTTCTTCTTGTTTTCTTTTTTCATATTCTTCAAACGGTTCGATATTTGGATTATAGTATAGAATTGTAATATCAAAGTATGGTGTTAAGGTATCTATTACATGAGAGGAACAAGGTGCACAACAAGAATGTAAAAGAAGCTTTGGAGTTTTTCCAGAGCTTTTTATATTTTCAATTATTTCTTTCATTTTGTTATTGTAGTTTTCTTTCAAATTAATCCCCTGCTTCTTCTGTTTTTTGTGCTTTTGCTTCTTCTTCTTTTTTAATAGCATCATAACTTCTAAATACTATTTGTTTATTCATTGTATCTAAGTATACTACTCCTTTTTCTTTTTCCATATCTGGAGTGGCAATAATAGTTGTATATTTATTTAAATTTTTAATATTCGGTATATCAATATATACAGTGTTACCATCATTCATTTTTAAAATGAAACGATTATTATCAATGGTATTACCACTTTCTGCTTTATAAGGACTGTATTCTATTTCATTAATCATTTTTAATATTTCATAATCAACTTTATTAAGGCCATGTACTAGTCCATCAAAGATAGTATCTGGAGTAAAGTTAATAAGAGTTGGATAGCCAAAGAAATCATCATTATTATCTATTCTTTCCCCAGATTCTATAACGTATTTATTGTCATATTTATAAAAGAATAATATTTTGGTTTCTTTGATTTCAATGGTCATTTTACCCAAAAGATTTCTTTTAATCTTAACATCTTCAACTAATGGAATACTCTTAATACTATTTTTTACTTTTTTAGTGTTTATTCTAAATAATTTAGGATAGTCTTTTAGACCTGATACTCTTAATATTTCTACATCGCTAACTGAGTTATTACCCTTGATTAAAATATTATTAGTATCAACGTTTAACAAATAAAAAAGAACAACAACCAAAACTAAAACTACAAGTAGTAATCTTAATAATACTTTTGCACTTGATTTTAGTTTTTTCTTTTGCCCTTTTTTCTTCATTTCGTTACTCCCAATCTATATATTCTTGTTCAATTTGTAAATCAACGTTAGTTTTTTTCAATACTTCATCATGAATATATGTAATTAAGTCGTGAATGTCTTTTCCAGTTGCGTTATTTTTATTAACAACAAAATTAGCGTGTTTTTCTGATATTTCAGCGCCACCTACTTTATATCCTTTAAGATTGCAAGATTCAATTAAACGTCCAGCAAAATCGCCTTCAGGATTTCTAAATACTGATCCTGCTGATGGATATTCAAGTGGTTGACTTTCTCTTCTTCTTTCTTGTCTTGTTTCTATCATTTCTAAAGAGTTTTCTTTATCTCCTTCTTTAAGGTAGAATTTAGCTCCTAGGATGATATATTTTTTTTCTTCTTTAAACATTGAAGTACGATAACCATAAGTTATATCTTCATGTTCTAATACCTTAACTTCTAGTGTTTCTTCATCTAGTACAGTTACCGATGATACATAATCTAAAATGCAAGAATTATATGCTCCAGCATTACCATATATTGAACCACCTACTGTTCCAGGAATGCCAGCTGCGAATTCTAAACCGGTTAAGGATTGTTCTACAGTCTTTTTAGCAACTACTGGAAGCATAGCTCCTGCTTCAGCATAAGCCATTTGTAATTCTGGATGAATCTCAATTCCATCTAGTTTTGTTAATAGAATTGTTGCTCCATCATATTCTTTATCATTTATAACTATATTAGAACCATTTCCTAAAACATAGTATTTTATATTGTTTTCTTTTAATATTTTCATTACTGAAGTCAAATCATTAATTGAATTTGGTTGAATTAGATATTTTGTTTTGCCATCAATACGATATGTATTATAGTTTTTTAAACTTGCATGTTCTTCTACTTTGGCAAATTCTTTTAGTTCGTTTATCATTTGATCATTTCCTTTATTTTGTTATAGATAACATCACTTGAGTTATCCATGCTCATCTTGGCTAAGTTTTCTTTCATATTCTTGTATAACTCCTCGTCGCCGAGTACAAGGTTAATTTTACTTGCCAAAGCTTCGGAAGTCAAATCTTTTTCTTCAATTAACTCTCCGCCACCATTGTTTTTTATCTCTAAAGCATTGTAATATTGATGATTATTAGCGACAAATGGTGATGGAATAAAGATGGCAGGTAATTTTAGTGATAGGATTTCACTCATAGTAGATGCGCCTGCTCTAGTAACGATTAAATCTGTATTTTTTAATAAAGCTGGAAGATTATCTAAGTATGGCAATACTTTGATATTGTCACCAAATTTTTTATCTTTTATGAAGTCTTCATATAAGCTTTTTCCAGTTATATATAGAACTTCGTAATCTTCTTTTTCTGCGACGCTTAAGAAATCCAACATTTTTTTATTAACTGTTGAGGAACCTAGGGAACCTGCAACGATTACTACTAGTTTTTTATTTGGATCTAATCCTAGTGTTTTTTTATCCATTGGTTCTAAAGATAAGGCATTTTCTCCACAAGGATTTCCACTATAGAATACCTCTCCTTTTGGATGATTAAATATACTAGCGGATTCTTTAAAAGATACGCCAATTAAATCAACATATTTTTGCAAAGCAATATTAGTTTTGCCTGGATGAGAGTTTTGTTCGTGAATAAAGGTTTTAATTCCTAGTTTATGAGCAGCTTTAATTACTGGATATGTTACGTATCCACCTACTCCTAGAACAATATCAGGTTTAAACTCTTTAAGTATTTTCAAACACTTTTTATATGCTTTAACAATTAAAAAGATATTTTTGATATCTAGTTTAATATTTGTTTTAGAAAAGCCATATATTTCTAATTCTTCATATTTAATTCCTTTTTTAGGAACGATATCTTTTTCCATACGATTATGAGTTCCTATGTATAAGACCTCAGTTGATGGCTCTTTTTCCATAAATTTATTAATAATAGCTAAGGCTGGATAGATATGTCCACCAGTTCCTCCAGCTGATACAACAATTCTCATTTTCGTCACCTAACTTAATTATACTATATTTAAAACTTTTATCGTTATTTTTGGTATTAATTAACGTAAAACGGATGTATTAAAGTTTTTTATCTTTTTGCTTTTTTATGTACTAGTTCTATGTTATAATATTATAAGAAAGAATATAAATAATAGGAATTGTGATGCTATGCGAGTATTGTTGTTGGATGACATTAAGATTACAAAATTAGAACTTCCTCTAGAAATTAGTGGTTCTTTTTTGCTTAGACATAAATCTATCGATTCCAACATAGAAAGAGAATTATCAATAGAAGCAGTAGATGGAAAATGGGTATTAAATTCAAGTACTTCTATTGGTATCGTTAATAATAAGAATTCCTATTTAGATAAAGTAGTTTTAGAAAACTACGCTACTTATACTTTGCATGTAATTGAAAAGAATATTTATTTAAAACTATATGCTTTACCAACTATTGAACCAGATTCTTCTAGAGCATTAGTTGCATCAAATAAAATTACTATAGGTAGTACTGCTGCCTCATCGATTATTTATTCTAAACCTGGTATTAAAGAACTTGAAGCAGAAATTACTTTAAATGGATCTGAGTGGTATATTTCTCAACCTAGTCAGAGTTTTTTTGGTGAAATATATGTTAATGATGTACGAATAAATAAACCAGTAAAACTGAAAGCTGGAGATATAATTCTAGTTTCAGGACTAAAGCTTATTTGGATGAAATCTTTTATTCAAGCTTGTATGCCTAAATCAATGGTTATGTTTAATACTCATCAATTCCAGGAATACAAAGATGCTGATTATAATAGTTCTGATTTTAAACCTGTTTCTGATGAAGAAGCTGGTGTTGAGTTATATGATTATGATGATTATTTCTTCCATACTCCTAATTTAAATCCGAAATATGAAGAAGCAGAAATAACAATTGATGCTCCACCTCCTTCTACTAAACAAGAAGAAGTATCTTCTTTGCTAACTGCAGGTACATCTATTACCATGCTTGCATCTTCTTTTGCTTCTGGATTTAATTTGATTAATAGTATTAATACTAATGCTTCTATGATGAGAATAATTCCAGCAGCAGTCACTTTTGTGGCTATGATACTTGGTTCTTTATTATTACCTAGGATTAGTAGAAAAATTACTCAAAATCAACAGAGAAAAAAAGAAATATATAGAGTTACGAAATATAGCGCCTATCTAGATCAAAAAGAAGAAGAAATAGAAAAGGAAATTAATAAAGAGATTCAAATCCTAAACGATAATTATACTAGTTTACCTACTATTTTAGATTTATTTTACAAGGATACTAAGTCAGCTTGGTCTAGAGAAATAATTGATGAGGACTTCTTAGAAGTTCGAATTGGAATTGGTTCTAAAGAAGCTCAATTATTGATTACAGCGCCTGAAGAACATTTTACTTTAGAAGATGATGCTTTATATGAAAGAATATATCAAATTGTGCATGCTTCAAGAATGTTAGAAAATGTTCCATTATCTTTCTCGCTACTAAGAGATAGAATTTCGGCAATTATTTGCAATAATGCGATGAAACAACCTTTTTTAGAAACGATATTTGCGCAAATAGCACTTATGCATAGTGCAGCAGATTTAAAGATCGTTATTTTAAATACAGACAATAGAAATTATGATCTGTCTTTTACTAAGTTTTATCCTCATTTATTTAGCGCTGATAAAGCAGTTAGATTTTACGGAGAAACTATAGATGAAATCAAATCTTTGTCTACTACTCTAGAAGCTATTTATAAAGAACGTGTTGCAAAGAAAAGTGATGCTGAAGCAAAAGATGAAAAACCAATTGAATCACGTAAATATGATTCATATAAAAAGTTTGATACTTATTATTTAATTATTACTAATGATTATATGTCTGCAAAGGCTTTACCTATTATTGATAAAATAATTGATGCTGATGACAATTATGGTTTTTCTTTATTAATTTTAGATACTGCTATTAAGAATCTTCCTAATCAATGTAATTCCTTCTTAAATGTTATGGATGTTAATTCTTGTATTATGGAAAGAAACCTTAATAATCAAACAAAATTCAATCCAGAGTATTATTCTTTAGATATGAAAGATTTAGGTACTAGGTTAATGAACATTCCATTAATGGAAGTTGATGAGCAATCTACCTTGCCTTCTTCTTTATCATTTTTGGAAATGTTTGGAGTTTCTAAAATTGAACAATTGAATATTACTAATAGATGGAAAAATAATGATTCAACTATTAGTTTGGCTTCACCTATTGGTGTTCATACTAGTGGTGAACCTTTCTATTTAGATTTACATGAAAAATCACAAGGACCGCATGGTTTGATTGCTGGTTCTACTGGTTCTGGTAAATCAGAGTTTATAATTACTTTTATTCTATCAATGTGTGTTAATTTCCATCCTGATGATGTACAATTTGTTCTTATCGACTACAAAGGTGGAGGTTTAGCTACTGCTTTTGAAAAGAAAGAATTAAAAAAAGCTGTACCTCATATTGCTGGTACAATTACAAACCTTGATGCTGGTGAGATTAATCGTAGTTTAACTTCAATTAACAGTGAACTTAAAAGACGTCAAAAGATGTTTAATGACTCTAAATCAGTTACTGGCGAATCAACGATGGATATTTATAAATACCAAAAATTCTATCATGAAGGTTTAGTAAAAGAACCTATTTCTCATTTATTTATTATTAGTGATGAGTTCGCTGAATTGAAAGCTCAACAACCTGACTTTATGTCTGAGTTAGTTTCTACGGCTCGTATTGGACGTTCACTTGGTGTTCACTTGATTTTAGCAACACAAAAACCGACTGGTGTTGTTAATGAACAGATTTGGTCAAATACACGTTTTAGAATTTGTCTTAAAGTTGCAACTAGAGGAGACTCTATGGAAATGTTAAAGAGACCTGAAGCTGCTTCTTTAAAAGAAACTGGTCGTTTCTATTTACAAGTTGGTTATGATGAGTATTTTGATATTGGTCAGTCTGGTTGGTCTGGTGCTAAATATACCCCATCCGATAAGATTATTAAAAAGACTGATGATGATATTACATTTATAAATAATACTGGTAAAGTTATTAAAAACGTTAATAATATTGTTAAAGTTGAAAATACTAATGAATTAGGAGATCAATTAACTAATATTGTTAAATTCTTGATTGATATTGCAGAAAAAGATAATTATGTAGCTAAAAAACTATGGCTAGATAATATACCTGAATTTATTTATTTGAATGACATTATTAAAAAATATAATTTCCAAAGAGAACCTTGGGTTATTAATCCAGTTATTGGTGAATATGATGATCCTGAAGGTCAAAGACAAGATGTATTAAATCTTAATTTAGGTTATTCTAATACTTTGATTTATGGAGCTAGTGGTATGGGTCAAGAAACAATCCTTTCTACGATTGTCTACTCTGCTTCTGTTACATATACTCCTCAAGAGATTAACTTCTATATTATTGATATGGGTGCTGAAACTATGAAAGTATTTAATAAGATGCCTCATGTTGGAGAAATATGTACTTCTGAAGAAGTAGAAAAGATTCAAAATCTACTTGTAATGTTAGATGAAGAGTTAGATGTTAGAAAAGACTTATTTGCTGATTATGATGGAGATTTTAATACTTATATTAAAAAGTCTGGCAAGAAATTACCTCAGATTGTATGTATTATCAATAACTATGATGGTTTCTTAGAATCATTTAGAAAAATTGGTGAATTATTAGAGTCTTTTTATAGAGAATGTGCTAAATATGGTATTTCTTTCTTAATTACTTGTTCTAGTATGAGTAGTATGAGACTTAAAATTGCTGAATACTTCCAAAATAAGATTTGTCTACAAATGGCTAAAGATGAAGATTATAGAAACATTTTAAATGCACCAAAGAAATTACTTCCTTCTAGTTATAAAGCTCGTGGACTTGTAAAAATGGAAAAAGCTGTATATGAATTCCAAACTGCTTATATTACTGAAGTTGATAGCGTAAATGATTTAATTAAGAGTACTTCTTTAAAACTAAGTGAGTATTATAAAACATATAAGATTAAGAGAGTTCCTGTATTACCTGATGTTGTTACTTTGGATTTATTAGAGAGTGAACTAAAAGATTTAAGTGCAGTTCCAATTGGTTTTGATGTTAATAATAAATCTCCTTATTTATATGACTTTACTAAAGAAAGACTTAATATAGTTTCCGGTAATGATTTTAATGAGTTGATACCATTTATCTATGCTTTATCTTCAGAGATATCTTCTTTAGAGAATGTTGATCTTAAAGTAATTGATTTTACTAAAGCAATAGATTCTTTAACAGTTGGTGGTAAACTTGTTTCTACTGATTTTGATAATGTTATTAGTACTGTAGCACAAGAGATTGCTAATGAAAGTAAAGCAAATAAGAAATTAGTTTACTTCTTTGTTGGAGTTAATAATGCTAAAGAGACATTATCTGAACAAGCATTTGCTACATTTAAGAGTTTTATGCTTAATGCTAAAAAGTATGTTAATTCTACTTTTGTCCTATTTGATAGTTATGACAATACCAAGAAATATCAAATTGAACAATGGTTCTTACTTAACGCTAATAGAAATGCTGGTATTTGGATTGGTGAAGGTGTTGGTAACCAAAGTGCCATTACTTATAAGAATATTTCAATGGAGCTTAGAAAAATTGTGTATTCTGATATGGCTTTCGCTGATGATAGTGAAATCGGAGTTATGCCAATTAGAAAAGTTGTAGTTAGTGAGGGAAGCAATGAAAAGAAAAGTGATAGTTGAGTTACTAGTCCCTGAACTAGAACATAGTTATTCTGTTTATTTACCTATTTCTAAGAGAATTGGTGATATTATACAACTTTTATATAAGGCAGTAGATGATTTTAATGATGTAGTTTTAGGTAATGTAGAAAAAAGAGCATTATATAATGCTGATAGTGGTACGATGTATAGTCCTAATGATTTGCTTATTAATACAGATATTAGGAATGGAACTAGATTAGTATTAATGTAATAAAAAAGAGCGTTTAATAAACGCTCTTTTTAGTCTATAATTCTTACGGAAGGATTCTTTTCCTTGATCATAATCTCTTCAAGATTAGATAAACTAGAATCTATTTCCTCTAAAGTTGTATCTATTCTAGATATTGATTTTTCTAGCCAGTTTTTAGAACTTTTAAGTTTTTGTAGTGACTTATTAGTGTTGTTTCTTAGATTCATCATATAAGTATAGTATTGAAAATCTGTTGGAATTCTAAATGATGTATTATAAATAGCATCACTTAATGTAGAAATTCCCTCTTCTAAACTTGGTAAGACAAAATCTTGTAGCATTTCTTTATTATAAGTTAGTTTGGTCATTTCTTTTTCACCCCAATACATAATCTATCTATTCTTTCAGCGATGTTATCTATTTTTGTTGCATATTTACTTAGTATTGTTGCTATTCTTATATACTGTCTAGAATCGTTTGTAGCTATAATATTGAACTTTATTGAGGAATCTCCTACCCATTCACCAGTTTCACTATTCATTCCGTCTATTCGTTGAAAAATCTTTTTAATATGTTCTAAATAATCATTGGATAGTTGTTTAGCATCTTTTGCTATTTCTCTTAATTGTGAAGTATCTATTTCTACCATAATTAATACCTACCCTTCAGCTTCCGCATTGCTGATATCTTTATTTAAATTATTGATTTTATTTTGAATAGCTGGAATTATAGTACTAGTTAATTTTTCACTTGTTTTTAAGATTGCTTCTCTTGAGTTTTCTATGTCGTTGTTATCAGCAGACTCATCATCTATTAAAAAGTTTTGTTTTGTTTTTACTGCATTTTCTAATTGGTTATATGCAGTCTTTAACTTAGAATTAAAAGAGCTTACGTTTTCAAGTAACGAATAGTAAGCTCTTTGTTTTGCTCTAAGTTGATTTGCCTTAGACATTTAATATAACTCTATTGTTGACCTTCTGCATCGTAAGCTGTATATTTTGAAGACATTTCTCCAGCTTGACTAGAGATATCTGAAGCAAGTGAAGAATCGTTTTCTTCGTATTTTCCTTGAATAGAAGTTAATTGATCTTTAAATGCTAATAATTGGCTAACAACAGCATAGCAACAAGTTTTAACTGCACCAATGAATTCAGTTACAGATTTTGCATAAGCTCCTTTATATGCTCCAGAAGTTTCTGCAGTTGATTCCATTGTATCTAATTGGTCATTTAATCCATCAATATATGTTTGAATAGCTGCTTGCATAGTTGGAATTTGTGTTGTATCAATACCTATTACATCGCCACTTACAAGTGATTCAACACCAGTTGTAACGCCTCCTATAACGCTATCAATGAAGCTTGAGAATGTTGAAGCAATATGATCAAATCCTTGGCTTACAGAGAAACCTACGTTACCAAATGTAGTTTTTAAAGTACCCATATTATCTTTTCCTTTCTAAATTACTCTTCAATTGGAACCATTTCGTTGTCAGCATTTACCATAGCAGTCATAATATTATCAAATTCTGCAGATAATGCTTGGTCTAATTGATCGAGTGCATCTTGAACTTTCTTTATATTTGTGTGAAGGTTTGTAACAAAGTTTAACTCTGCTTGTCCTTGCCATCCAGCTTCTAGTGCTGATGTAATAATGCCAGTATTTCCTAAAGCTGCTTTTGTGTTAACGATTGCTTCTTGATGAATTTTTTGTTTAAAGGCTTCTGCGCCAGTTCTGCTAATTCCATGATCAACAGTATCAATACTAATACCCATTATTTCACCTCCGTATTAATGTTTCTATTAGTAAAATCATCTACATGTACTACTGCTTGATTTGCAACTGTTGTAGCGTTAAAGTCAACTCTTGAACCATTGCCTTTAGCTCTTATTAAATCTTCACAATATACATCTAGATTTGTGGTTATTTGTGAGAAATTTTTTTGGAGGTCTTGGAATTTATTTGTGAAAGTTTCACCGGCCTGACACTTTAAGTAATCGCCGACACGACTCATTGCATCTTCGTAAGAGTTTAATATATTTGATATTGAATCTCTTTCGTTACCGATTTCTAAGATTAAACTATCCATTTTTTCATCATTTGTTCCAATTACGTCTTCCATTTTATTTCTCACTCCCCTCTATCCGTCAGTATTTCTACTCTGACATTTTAATTATATCAAGTAAATGTTTGAAATTTGATTGTTTTTCGTAAATTTTACATTTTTTTTACTAAAAAAAGTAATTACTTAGAATTACTTTTATTTAGTGTATTACTTACAATTATATTAATTGGTTGAGTGTAACTAATTCTTTCTCCTCTTGCTTTACTTAATAGCCATGCTTGCTGGTCTTGATTTAGCCAGTTAAATGATGCATTTAATGTTATTTTTCCATCAACATTTGAGAATAATTGATAGCTATTATATAAGTTTAATACATCTTCATATTCCATATTATTAGCATTTGCAATAGAAGCTAAGAAATTAGCTTGCATATCACTATATTCAATCAAGAATGTACGACTTGCGCCAAGAGAATCGGATTGATTATATTTTAAATGATAATTTAGATCTGCTTCATAAATTGTCATTAAAGCAAAAACATCTTCTAGAGTAAGGTTTTCTTCATTAGCCATACGATATGTTAAGTTGTTAAAGAATATTTTATTTGCTTCACGAAGAAATTGTAAACGATATTCTTGTCTTATTAAGGTCATATCTTGACCATCAAATGATTCATTATATGTTTGTTCATAGAGTTCTTCATAATTTGGTACTCTACTTTGAACAATTTCCATAGCATACATCATTCTTACTATTTCTTCTTCACTTATTCCTCGTTCTTGACCAAGCATTTCATAAAACTCTTCAATGTCTCTATTGAATGTTGTTCTTTCAATTTCATGACCATCAATATTATTATTATCTGTCATAGTTATTAAATCTAGAGTTTCCATATATCCTACTAAATAGTTATAAGTAGTTGGAGTATCATGGGATATATTAATACTTCCTAATTCTGCTCCACCTTCTAAAGCCCATGTCCAAGTATATGGATCATTTCTTAAATCTTCGTTAGTTCTAGAAATACCTTGTTGGTAGTGAATTTCATTAGCTCTATCGATACAATCCATTTGTTCAAGGTGTTTTGCTTCATGATAAATAGTATTTCTATAAGCTTCAGGAAGTCCTTTTGATATTTCAACTGCTCTTATCATCGCTGGATTAACTAGTAAACTTCTTTCGGTTGTTACTCTTGCTGATTCTACACCAACACCATAATAGATTTTTAAGTCTGAAAGAGTACAATCTAATTCACGTAGTTCTTCTTCCGTTTTAAATGGTAAATCTTCATTAATACTTTCTGCTAGGTAATGAATAACAAGTCTTAGTTCTTGTTCATCTTCTACTAATTGATATAAATAGTGACTTCCTGCAGTTTTAAACTCTGGAGAATTCTTTTTAACTACTTCTAGAAGTCTTTCTTCATTAATTCTACCATTTTCAATTATTCCAGATAAAGAATGATCTATATTAGTTTGTGTTGGATGAGCTTCATAATAATCATGAGCTTCTTCGTAGTTAAATAGTTCAGGATTTAAGAAATCAACATAGTATTTTTCTAGATATTCATTAAATTCCTGATAGTCTTCATAACTATATTCAATTGGTGTAGATGATATGTATTCATGAAACTCATTTTGGTAATGGCCAACAATGTTTGAGTATTTGGTTTCATTATTGGTTGTATTAATGGTTTGCTCTACTCTAGGAGTTGGTGTTATTGGTTTTGCATAGTTACTTTCATGAACAAATGCAGCTCCAGTAAATAAACCAAAAGCAATAAGTATACTAAGGCCAATAGTTTTAACCTTTTTTAGGGTAAATTTACGTTTTTTTTCTTTATTAACTCCGTTATAAAAACGCAAATTTTCGATATTATTGTTGTAATTATTTTCGTCCATAAGTAAAGCTCCCTTCTATTCGGTTTCTACTCTAGAATTATAACATTTTTTTTAATTATTAACAAATCTAGGAAAATTTGCTTTTTTTTAACAATAATGC
>JAEEGL013096637.1_pt1 | contig 16561 bp, 7 predicted proteins | sample 9134231 | NCBI WGS metagenome assembly JAEEGL01 (sample SAMN16246548, study PRJNA631951) | gut metagenome | biome: gut microbiome; feature: rumen; material: fiber-attached | host: Bos | place: Iran: Karaj | collected 2018-10
TGTAATATAGTTTATGGAGTAATAAAATTATATAAAATAAGAATTATTGAAAAAATAAAAAGAGAAATCCAACATATTTCAAATTTAAGAAGATTATATAAACAAATGAAAAATATTAAAAAAAAACCTATATTTAAACAATTTTTTGGCAGAATTAAAAAGAAAGTAAAATATAAAAAAATAATTTTTTATGCTAGAAATCATTATTATGAAAAATTAATAAGAAAAGTTTTTAAAAGTTTTGAAAATTTTCTTATTAAAGAAAAAGCTTTTAAAGTATTTTTATCAAAATTCAAAAAAATTTATATTTTAAATTTAAAAAAAAATTATATTGATTTAATGAGATATAAAGTTCATAAATTTTTAGATTCTCCAAGTTTACCCCACATTATTTATTATTATTTAAATAAAGATTTTGAAAAAAAATTATTTGCTTTTAAGTATAAAGAAATACTTTCTTTTTTTAGAAAATGTAAAAAGCAAAAATTAAGAAAAATGATTATTCAAAAGAAAATGTTTATTTCTACTGCTTTTCATCAGAAAAAATTAAAATTAAAATGTTTTCTTTTTTTAAAAGATTATATTAAATTTTACAAAGTAAATAAAAAATATAATCAAATTATTTTAAATTCTTTTTTCAATGTTTTTCAAAAAATAAATAAAGATAATGATAAAATAAATAAAATAAAAAGTAAAGTTAAATCAATTTTATATAAAGATTATTTAGAAAAAATTATTCTATCATATATTCTAAAAAATAATAATAAATATTTAAATAATAAAAATAAGACAATTGAATTTTTAATTAGTCAATATAAAGATGAAAAGTTAAAAAAGAAAATAAATGATATTCCAATTTTACTTTTAACAAATTTAATAATCAAAATAATTAAAAAAAGACCTTTTAAAAGAATATTAATTTACTTAATTAAAAAGAAATATATTTTATATTTAATTAAAAAATATATAAATATACTAATTGAAGCAAAAAATGAAGAAAAAGAAGTTCATGAAAAATATTCAATGATAAAAAATGAAATTCTAAATCCAATAAAATAAATAAATGTATATATAAAATAATATTAAAAAAAATTTAAAATAAAAACGAATAAAAATTAATTAAAAGAAAAAAAAATTAAAATAAAAATAAACATTAATAATAATAATTAATAATCTTTCCTAACCCAAAAAAAAAACTAAATTACAAAGAAGGATCAGTCTTACTATATAAATTTCCAACATCTCCTTCTTCATTACCTTGATTATTCTTATTAACTTTATAAATTCTAATAACTTTAGGTTGATTACTTTCATTATTAATAGTTGCCTCATTTCCACTATTATTATTATTATTAATATTACTATTATTAGTATTATTCAAAACAGCACTTTTATTTATACTTCCACTACTATTTTTCCCTCCCATTAAACTACTATTACTATCAACATTAATACTATTAGTATGTCCTCTCTGATTAACATAAGGTAATCTAACTTTTTTATTTTCAATTGTTCTATTTAATTCATTTAAATTATTAATTTTTTCATCATCTGAATTATAATTTTTTTCTTTATTTTCTTGACTTCTTAATAAATCAGTATTTACCATTTGTAACATTCTACTAAATCCATGTCCCATTCTATATTTAGTTGCATTTTCTTCTCTTTGAGGATATTTATTCCAAGGTATATATTCATTTTTTGTATTCATATCTCTTATTACACTTTCACATGATGCACATAAGAAATTTGATAAAGGTTTTTTTGCAAGTAACCAACTTTCTCCTTCTCTTTTATAATTTTCATTTAAATTTTTAATTTGTGTTTCAATATATCTGAAACTTTTTTGTACATCAATTTTATCTGAGTATCTTTTATTACAAGATAATCTTAAATCTTCAATCATAGATTTAAGTAAATTTTGATATTGTATAAAATCATCTTCAGTTGGTGTAGATTTTAATCTTTCTAATATATCATCAATATTCTTTTGAATTGTATCAACATTTGATTTTAAAAAGTCTAATTTTTTATGAATTATTTTTGTTGATTCTAAGAATTTTTGTGTATCAATAAAATTACTTGTGTCAAATATACTTTTTCTCTTTGTTGATGTTGTTTCTCCGACTGGACCATATGCTAATTTCGCATATTCTCCTGTTAAATATTCTATTTTTCTTACTATATTTGAATTTTCTTGTCTTAATTTATCTGCTAATTCATTCATTTGTTCCATTTTATATGATATATCTTTTGATTTTTCATCTAATATTGTTACTTTGTCATTTAATTCTTCAAAAGTATATTTGTTTGTTTTTTGTTTTAATTCTTCTTCTATTTTTTTTATTTTTTCATTCATTTCTATTACTGTTGGTTCATTTACTTTTTGTTCTAATATTTTTTCTATTTCTTTTATTTTTTTTGAAAGATTTTTTATCATATTTATATTATCTTGCATTGATGAATCATGATTTTCTAATATTTTTTTTTTCGTTTCTTCAATATTTTCTTTCATATTTGACATCATTTTATCTTCTAATTCTTTTAAAGATTCATTAAGTAAATTTTTAACTTTTTCTTCATCAAAACCATTATTTCCATTATTAACTTCATTTACATTTCCAGTACCTAAACTATTAATTCTATTACTTAAATTAGTTAAATAATCAGTCATTTTTTCTTTATATTCATTAAATTCATTATGTATTTCTTCATTAGATTCATTTGATTCTATTTTTTTTTTTATAGAATCTAAAGAATTAATCAAATCATTAAAATCATTTTTAAATTTAGTAACATCTTCATCTAATATTTTATATTTCTCATCATTTTGTTCAAATTTTTTAAAAACTTTTTTTTCAAGTGCCATAATTAAAAGTTTACTTGCATCTAAATTACCATCTCCATTATCTTTAACTAAATCATAAATATTAAAATCTTCAACTTTAACTCTAATTTGATCCATTTCATTTTTAGATTGTTTTGCCCTAATTTCTATTTCATGAATATTTTTTTTTATAGCATCAATTTCTTTATGATTACTTTCAATATTTTCTTTATTTTTATTTATATTATTATTTAATAAATTATGTATTTTTGATACTCTGTGTAATTCTTTAATTCCTTTTTCACAAGCATGAATTCTTTTATTAAATAAAGTTAATAATTCTGGAAAAGTTTTTAATTTATATTTATCATTTGATTCATTTAATTTATTTTCTAATCCAAAATTATTTGGTAATGAATTAATTATTCTTTCAATTTCTACATCTTGTGTATCAGACTTTAAACCTAATTCACTCATAGTATCATTATTTATATTTTGATATGTACTAAAAGTATCTTTTTCATCATTTTCATTTATATCTTTTCCTTCTGATTTTTTAAAAGTTACTTTTCTTTCTACTTTTCTTTCTGTTTTTTTTTCATCTTCATTTTCTTCTTTTTCATCATCTGAACTTTTTTCTTTCAAACTTTTTTCTCTTTTTGAACTACGATTTATATCTTTTTCTTTATATTCTTTTTGTTTATTTATTGAATTTATATTATTTTCATCTATTTTATCATCTAATTTATCATCTATTTTATCATCAATTTTATCATCTATTTCTAATTCTTCTTCATCTTCTGATTTTCTTTTTTCAATTACTTTTTCTATTATTGTTGTTGTGATTGGTTTATGTTCTGATAAGTTTAAAATATTATTTTCTATGTTTTCAAATCTTAAGTCAGTTTTATCTAATTTTTTTTCTAAGTATTCTATTTTTTTCTCCATTTCTTTTTCTCTTTTTGCCATTTTAATCAAAATTTTTTGAAGTAATGTAAATTGAATACATGCTTCTAAATTAAATTCTTCACCTTCTAATTCAATCATTTTTTTAATTTATATTATAATTAAGTTATTTAATTAAAAAATAATTTTTTATTTGAGATAACAGGAATTGAAGTAAAATAGAAATAATTAATTTTTTTATAAGGGTATTTAACTATTTTATTAAAGAAGAATTAAATTTTTTTAACTCATAAAAAAAATATGAAAAAGGTTATAGATTTTTTAGATATATATCGTAATTTTATATTTATATTAATAATTTATTCATTTTAAAAAATTTTGAAAAGAAAAAATCCTTTTTTATTTCATAAAAAGATATATAATCACAATTAATATAAATAAAAATTATATAAAAATATGGAGAATAAAAGTCTACCCTACCTAATATGGTTAGATACAAATGTAGAAAATGAGGAAAATCAAAGTTATATTAATAGTAATAAAGCAAAAATAAAAGAATTTGATTTATTAACATGCAAAAAGATTGAAGATGTAGTTGAAAAATTGAAACAAATAAAATTTGTAAAGACATATATGATAATAAGTGGAAGACTTTATGGAGAATTCATTAAGGTATATAAAAACAATCTAAATCAATTTAATGTTGCACCTAAAATAACAATATTTACAGGTTCAATAGAAGGATTTAAAAAATGGAATGAAAATATAAAAGAAATATATGAAAATTCATTTTTTAATTCAGGAGGAATTCAAATATTTTTTAATGATGTATTAAATTATATATTATCTGATAATAATAAAGGAAAAAATGAATTATTCAAAAACAAAAAAGGAAAATTTAAATTTGAACAAATTGATTCATATGAAAAATTAATTCTTCCCATATATTATAAACTTTTAATAAAAATGGATCATAATGAAAAAATAATTAAGTTTAATCAATATTTATTAGAAAAATCACAAAATAATAAATTTCTTTTTGATTTAATTAGTCAAATAAATTCTTTCAATAATTTTGCTCCTGAAATATTATGTAAATATTATGCAAAAGCATATAGTGTTGATAAAGATTTTTGTTATGAAATGAATAAAGAATTATTTGATGGAAATGTTGATAATTATTTACCTTTTATTAATGTATTATTTGAAGGAATTAAATTAAATTCATTACCAATTACAATAAATGATAATTTATATCATGCTACTAAACTTTCTTTAGATAAGTTAAATGAATTAAAAAATAATTTAAATATAAAAAAAAATGATATTCCAAGTTCAATTATATATTCAAAATCTTTTATTTCTTTTACAAAAGATATATTTATTGCTGAAAAAAATATAAAAAATCAAATAAATGATGAACTTCCTGTGATATTTATTATAGAAAAAAAACAAAATATGAATTATGATTTTGCTACTCATTTTGATATTGAATATTTATCTTTTTTTGCTAATGAAAGAGAAGTTCTTTTTTTACCTTTTTCATCTTTTGAAATTTTAGAAATAAATGAATCTAATGGAATATATTATATTAAATTAAATTTAATAACAGAATATGAAACAAAAATAAATGAAATAATTAGTCAAATAAATCTCAATAATTTAATTTGTTCTTCATCATTTAAAGAAGAATTCAATTTGATTCCAAAAAATATAATGAATTCAATAACTTATAAACAATTATTTGAAAATTTAAGAAATATTAAGAATGAAATTATTTCTGTTTTTAATATTACAACAAAAGAAGTTGGAAAACCAATTCAAATTTTAAATTGTTATGAAGAAGTTAAAAAAAGATTTTCAAACATTCATGGTGAAAATAATCTAAATGAATTAAAAGAAATATGTTCAATATATATAAATGATAAAATTATTGATTTTACATTCCAACATACTTTTGAAAAAGAAGGAAAATATATAATTAAATATAAATTTAAGAAACCTTTAATTAATGCTAATTATCTCTTTTATGAATGTTCATCAATGATTAAAATATCTTTTTCTCAATTTTTTAGTAATAAACTTATAAATATGTATAAAATGTTTTTTAAATGTATTTCATTAGAATCAATTGATTTTACATATTTTAATTCAGATAATGTTCAAAATATGAAATATTTATTTTATAAATGTCAGTCATTAAAATCTGTGGATTTATCAGATTTTAATTTTTCAAATGTTATCAGTATGAAACGTATGTTTTATGATTGTAACTCATTAAAAGAAATAAGTTTTGAAAATAAAAGTGCTGTTAAATTAATTGATATGACTCAAATGTTTTATAATTGTTCAAATATTATATCAATTAATTTTTCAAATTTTAACTGTGAAAATACTGAATATTTACGTGAATTGTTTTATAATTGTTCAAAATTAACATCTATTAATTTATTGAATTTCAAAGTATTAAAAGTAAAAAAAATGAATAAAATGTTTTTCAATTGCAAAGAACTAAATTCTTTAGATTTAAGTGGAATTTCAACATCAAATGTAACTAATATGAGTGAACTATTTTGTTATTGTTATCAATTAAAAAAATTAATGATATCTCATTTTATTACTAATGAAGTAAAAAATATGAATGGAATGTTTTATTATTGTTATAATTTAGAAGAATTAAATTTAAATAATTTTGATACAATTAATGTTGAAGATATGTGCAGTATGTTTTCATTTTGTTTATCTTTAAAAAATTTAGATTTAAGTAGTTTTAATACTTTAAAATGTAAAGATATGAGTAATATGTTTTCTTTTTGTATTAACTTACAATCAATAGATATATCAAAATTCCAAACAAATAATGTTTCTGATATTAGTTATATGTTTACTGGTTGTTTATCATTAAAAAAAATTGATATATCAAATTTTAATCTTCAAAATGTTATCAATATGGAAAGTTTATTTTCACAATGTTATTCTCTTGAATTATTAAATTTACCAAATAGTGAATCAAATAATGTTGAAAATATGAAATCAATGTTTTTTGGATGTATGAATTTAAATTATTTAGATTTATCAAAATTTAATACTTCAAAAGTTAAAAGTATGGAATTTTTATTTTATGGATGTAATAATTTCAAAAGTTTGGATTTATCTAATTTATTAACTGATAATGTTGAAAATATGGAATATATGTTTTGTAAATGTAGTTCATTAGAAAATTTACAAATGACAAAATTTAATACAGGAAAAGTCAAAACTATGAATAATATGTTTTATAGATGTTCATCTTTAAAAAATTTAGATTTATTAAATTTTGATGTTTCAAATGTTGAAGATATGAAAAATATGTTTTTTAGATGTGATTCTTTAACTGAATTAAATTTAATAAACTTTAAAGTTGAAAAAGTAAAAAATATGGATAAAATGTTTTACAATTGTAAATCTTTAAAAAGTTTAAATTTATCAAATTGGAATTGTTGCGAAGTAAAAAATATGAAAAATATGTTTCATAATTGTGAATCTTTAAAATCTTTAGATTTAAGTAATTTTAATACTGAAAAACTTGAATTTATGATTCAAATGTTTGAGCATTGTTCTTCTCTGGAAATTTTAAAATTAGTAAATTTTAAAACAAATTCTGTTAAAAATATGAAAAATTTATTTGATTCATGTGAAAATTTAAAAGAATTAGATTTGTCAAGTTTTAATACATCAAATGTAAATAATATGAGTTCTATGTTTTATGATTGTTCTTCTTTAATCAATTTAGATTTATCAAATTTTAATAATCAAAAGGTTATAAATATGGATAGAATGTTTATGAGTTGTACTTCTTTAACCTCTTTAAATTTAACTAATTTTCATACAATAAAAGTTAAAAAAATGTCAGAAATGTTTCGTAATTGTAGTTCTTTGGATTCTTTAAATTTATCTAGTTTTGAAACATCAAAAGTTAATAAAATGGATAGAATGTTTCAAAATTGTTCTTCTTTAGAAAATTTAGATTTATCTAATTTTAAAACTGATTCAGTTGAAGATATGAGTTATATGTTTGATGATTGTTGTTCTTTAAATACTTTAAAAATTAATTTTAATACAGAAAAAGTAAAATCTATGGCAAAAATGTTTTCCAATTGTAGTCTATTGCAAGATTTAAATATCAAAAGTTTTAATACAAAAAATGTAAAAAACATGAAAGGAATATTCAATAATTGTCAAAAACTCACTGACTTAGATTTATCTCATTTTACAACCGATAATGTAATTGATATGAGCGAAATGTTTAATTATTGTAAATCTTTAGCATCGTTAGATATTTCTAAATTTAATACTTTAAAAGTTAAAAATATGTGTAATATGTTTGAAAATTGTAGCTCATTATCTTCATTGAATTTAACTAGTTTTAATACAAATCAGGTTCAAAATATGACTTGTATGTTTAGAAATTCTGCTTTGAGTCTCTCTAATATTAATGCAAATGATGAAAAAATATTGAATGAAATAAAACAATTAAATAAATAATTAATAATTAATAATTAATATTATTATATGTTAAATATAAAATAAAATTTAAAAAAATAATTTTAAAATATAATATATAGAATATTAGTAATATGGGAGTTTTTCAAATTTGTTCAACAAATCAATTATCTGAAAAAGAAAATAATAATAAAATAATAGAAGCAAAGAAAAAAGAATTATTAAATGAAAATAATATTTTATATGAATCATCAATAAGATATGATAATCTTATAACAAAAATATTAATAATACAAACAGAGAAAATAGAAAATTTATTTTACACAAATAATATATTTCAAATAAAAAATAAACTTAGTCATCATCATCATCATCATCATCATGAAAAAAATGAAGAAGAAGAAAATTTATCATTAAAAATATATTATTATTCAAATATTCATATATCAAATTATTTAGGAAATAAAAATTATTTAATAATATATATGCAATGTATAATTAATGATAACTCAATAAAAAAACCAAATTATCTAATTACATATTTAAATATAATATCAAATGAAAAAGATGGAATAATAGAACAAATAAATATTGATTTAAAAAGTATGTTAAAAAGAAATTATCTTTTAAATAGTATAATTCAATTTTCAAATAATCAATATTGCGTTATATATAAAAGTGATATTCAAACGAATGAAATTGAATATAAAATTGAATTTTATCAAAGCAATTTAAATTCAATAAATGAAAATGAAATAAAAGAAATCATGGATAGACATAAAGGAGAAGAATTTATTTGTAGTTTTTTTTATAAAAATGAAGATAAAATAGGAAATAATTATATTTTTATATTTTATTTAGAAAAAAATAATTATAATTTAAATATAAAAAAAGAAATGATATCAATTAAAAGAGATCAAATATCACCTGATAATTTTATTAAGAATATTACAAATGAATGTGGTAAAAAAGGAATAATTAATTCAATTATTGATAATGGAGATGAGTTTTTTATTATATTTAATGAAAATTTATAACTTATGGTATATTTATTTTTTCTATAAATGAAATCTAACATGACTTTTTTTATATTTAATTTTTATTTAAATTTTGTTTAAAAATATTTTATAATTATACAATTCTAATAAAATTTTTTATTAATATTTACATAAATATAATTTATATCAATATAATTTTTTTTTTTATTCGATATTATTCTTTAATTTAGGAAATAAGGAAGGTAATTTATCATTAAATAATGATTTTGGATTTAAATTTATTATATTATTATTACTTAAACTTTTACGATTTGTATTTTTAATATTACTAAAAGAAGTCATTGGTTTATTATTATATGTATTTTTTATTATTTTTCCTTTTGCAGTAAATCCTCTCCATTTAAAACTATTATCTTTATCTTTTATCTTATTTTTATAAACTATATCTTTTGATAAACTATTTGAATTATTTTTATATGTTTTTATATGTTTATAATTATTCTCAATTTTTTTTAAATTATCCATATTTTTTTTTTTATTTCTATTTGATTGAGATATTTGTTCATTTTTTTGATTTATAGAATTCAATTCTTCTTTATTTTTTGATTCAATATAAACTTTTTTTCCAGTAATTTTATTTTTACCATTATATTTAATAGAAGTATTATTATTTAAAGGATGATTCTCTTTTTCTTTTTCTTTTTCTTTATTAATAATATAATTATTATTATTAATATTATTGATATTATTTACACTATAATTTTTTTCATTTATTTTATTAGAATAATAACTTATATTATTCTTTTGAATTTCATTTTCACATTTTTTACTTTTTTCAAACATTTTATCTCTTTTTTCTTTAAATTTCCTATTAAATAAATCATTACTTAAAATAACTTTTAATTCATATTCATTTAAATTATCTTCTAAATATTGAGTATCTTGATTTTTAATAAATAAAACAGTATAAAACAAAATTTTCATTTTATCCTTAAATTCATTAACTCTTAAGGTATCATAAACAGTTAAAGGAATTTTATCATATTTCTTTAAAGTAATCCAAGGATGTTCCAAAGCAGTACGTGCAGTATATCTATAAGATGGATTTTTTTTTAATAATTTATACAAAAATTTTTTACACATTTTACATATAGGAAAATTCTCATCATCAAATAATAATTTACCTTTAGTAATTCTATTTATTATTTCTTCACTATTTTCACCAGGAGTATAAAAAGGATTTTTTCCATTATTTAATAACATATATAATATTATTCCAACACTCCAAATATCAACAATTTTACTATATGACATATTATTAATTTGTTCTGGTGCCATATAAATTAAAGTACCACAATTTTCCATATAACTTTTAGATTCAAATGAATCTGAACTTAAACCAAAATCTAATAATTTAATAGTATTAATATCATCTTTTTTTAATAACATTATATTTTCTGGTTTAATATCTCTATGACATATATCACAAACATAATGTAAATAACTTAATGCATTTAATAATTGTTTTATTATTATTCTTGCTTTATCTTCATTTATTTTATTTTGATTATCTTGAATATATTGTTTTAAAGTTCCTCCTTCATAATATTCCATTACTATATAAATCTTATCTGCTTCTTCATAAAAATCTAAAAATTTTACTATATTTGGATGATTTAAATTTTTTAGTAAATTTACTTCTTTTATTATATTTTCTTTTTTTATTTTTGAATTCCGAATATTTAAAATTTTAACTGCTACTATTTTCTCTGTTGATATTTCTATTGCTTTTACTACTATTCCAAATGCACCACTTCCTATTGTTGATAATATATTATAAGAATATTTAAATGATAATTTAGATAAAGATGATGTGAAGTCTTCTAAATAGATTTCCATTATTTAATTTATACTTTTTTTTTTATTTTTTTAATTTGTTTATTAATATTTATTTATTTTTCCTTAATTTTTTATTATTTAAATATTATTATTATTAAAGGATTGATATTATATTTTTAAATAAAATAATATTATTATATTAATAATTATATTTAATTGATATTGACTTTATTAAAAATTTTTTAAAAAGAAATAATTATGTTTATTAACCTTTTTTTTGATTAAAAAGAATAATTATTTATCCTTTTACTTTTAATATTCTTAATTAATATAAAAAAAATGGAAGAAGAAAAAAAACAAGAACAAAAAGAATCAAAAAAAAAAGAAAAAGAAAAAAAAGAAAAAGAAAATAAAGAAGAACCAAAAATAAAACTAAAAAAATATGAAGGCCCAGTCTATGGTTATTTACAAAAAAAAAATAATATAAGTAAAATTTATTCAGTGGAAACAGGTTCTGATAAAAAATTACAAAATTTAAAAGGAAAATATTTTTATTTGATTCCAATAATAATACCAAACGATAAAGATATATATAGTGATTTACTAAAAAATACATTAGATTCAATAGAAAAAAATATTCCATCATTAAATAAATTAAATATTGATTTACAAGATATTTTAATATTATTATTTATTCAAAATACAACATCAATAAGATTTTTTACAAATGAACAGATGAATGATGTTGAATCATTCAATGATTTAATTTATTTAGAATACACAACTAAAGACATGAATAATAATTTTAATATATTATTATTTTCAAAAGCAACTGAAACAAGTATAATAGAATATTTAAAACTTTTTTATACAAATATTGTTCCTGATATTATGAAAGATAATAAATTTTTATATACAACAGTATTAAAATGTGGTGTTAATTTTACTGAGAATTCACTTCTTAATTTAATGAAATGTTTAATTGTACCAAATAAACAAAAAACTTCAATTGTAATTCCTGCTATAGAAACATTACCAGAAGGTTTATTTTCAAATATTCAACAATATGAAAATACTCATTTTAATATTTATAATTTAAATTATTATGATATGTCATGTGCAGTTCCAATAAATTCTACTTTTAATATTATGAAAATTGACAATATGTTATTACATAATTTAATTGAATTTTATAAAGGAATTAACAATAATTGTTCAATTTATTATCATGATTATTCAATGGGTATTTTTTTAAAGAATAAAGGACATAATGTAAATTATATTTCATCTATTTCTGGTTATATTGAACAATATGATATTGATTATTCAGATTATATGGAGAATTATGTTGAAAAATATTCTGGTTATTATGCAAATTTTTTTAATTTACTTCATTCAATAACTGGAAATAGTCAAATTATAAATAAAATATTTTTAATATTTCAATTAATTGGTATGATTTTTGAATTTATTTATCCTTCATTATCAACTATGGTTATTTATTCTATTTTTTATGAATGTTTTAATATATATGATGGAAGAAGTGCTGCTTTTTTTACTTTAATTTATACTACTTTTTTATTATCTGCTGGTGTAACTTTTAAAAAAGCAATTTCAATTAGAAATATGAAATTAATTAGTTTATTATATTTTGGATTTTTTGAATTTTATTATCTTTTTATATTAATTTGTTCAATTATTGCAATGAATAATATAAAAAAAAATAAAAAAAATGATATATATGAATTTAATGAAGTTGCTATTTCTTTAATAATTATATTTAATTTTATTTTTGGAATATTACCAATGATTTTTTCAATTGGGAAAATTTTATCTAATATTGTTAATATGATTATGTATTTATTTTTAGGATCACCTAGTTCAACTTCAGTTTTTTTAATGGCTTATTTATTTAATGCAAGCGAAAAATCAGGTGGATTAAAAATAGGAGAAAAAAATGGTTTTACTCTTTTAATTTTATTTTTATTTAATATATTTTTTGGTTGTTTAACTTTTTTTAATACTAGTAGAAAAAAAAGAGTTAATTGTGTATTAATTTTATCAATTATTTTTACTGTTTATAATTTTATAAAACAATTATCAATTGTATTAAGAATTACATTTTATGAAAAAGGATTTAATCAAATTATAGAAGATCAAAAAATAAATGATGAAATAATTAAAAATATTAGAGAAATAAAGAATGATAATATAAGATATAATGGAAATAATGATAATGAAATAGATAATATTAATAAAGAAAATGGAAATAATGATAATGAAATAGATAATATTGAAAATGGAAAACATGAGCTTGGAAATTTTTCTGAAATAAAAAATAAAAGTAAAGGTGTTGATTTAGATAATGAAAATAGAAACAATTTAGATAATTATAATGAAAATCAAAATAAAGAAAGTATAAATAATTTTGAAGAAAATGTTAGTGGAATACTTCAAAATGATAATGAAAATAAAATAGAAGATTCTAATAATGATATAGAAAATGTGAATATTCAAGTTTAAATTAAATAATAATTTTTAAATAAAAAATCAAATATTTTTATTTTTTTTTGATTTAAAATTTTTAAATAAAAATAAAATCTTTTTTTTTCAAAAATAATATTAAAATTGACATTTTATTTCTTTATACTTGTTATAATATAATTCATTAAAAAATTAAAACAAGAACCTAAAAAAATTCCAGTAATAAGATAAAAACTAACAGACGACCCAGCTTTTCCTTTTAATTCATCAGGAACTAAAGTTGGGGCAAAACCTAATATATAAGAGAAGTACCTATTCCATTTGTAATTCCTAGAAAAGCAATACAAATCAAAATAATAATATTTAAAATAATTGAATCATTATTTTTAAATGTATGTAAAAATGGAACTATAATTAATAATGATAATCTACTTAAAGTTATAATATATATTGATAATTGATTTTTTGGTAAACAATTTGCTGAATATCTACCAATTGTATCAAATACATTATAAATTGAAAGAATTGTTATTGTTTGATATGATTGAAATAATGTTTTTAATGATTCAAATAAAAGAAAACTATTTGGATATAAAGTCATTGTTGTAATATATAATATTGCTATTAAAATATTTACATTTATTAATAATTTTGTTAAATCCATAAATGATATTTCTTTTTTATCTTCGTTATTAATTTCTTTATCTGTTTGTGAATTATTTTCATTTTTAATATTATCATTATTTTTAAATTTATTATTTATTAATGAATTTGAATTATTAAATTCACCTGATAATGTTAATTGACTTTTAAAATAATCATTTTTATAAACTAAAATAATAAATATAAAACAAATTATAATAAAAAGGGTTGAAATAGAAAAATAAACTAAAGCTTCAATTTCCAAAGAAATTTTACCAAAACAAATTTTAATAATAAATGCAATAAAATTAGTCAATATTCCTGCTAATGCTTGTCCAAAAGATAAAGAAACAATCATTTCAAAAGGAAAAAAACTTACTAATCCAAACATACAACTTTGTGAAATTGCATTTAATAATCCTTGTATTAAAATCATAATTGAAGTTATAATTATATTTAATTTTTCAAAATTAGATAATAAATATACAGATATTGGTAATATTATTAATGAAAATGCTATAATAATATAACATATTGATAATTGAATTTTATATGTTGTTATTTTTGGTTTATATAAAAGGAAAAATTGAAATAATATATTTAGAAAAAAATTTAGAAAAGGAAAATAAACAGAAGGTGAAAATGATTCTGGTAAATATTTTGCAAAAAAATCTAATTGTGATAATATTGCATTCCATGGTAATAAACCTCCAATTCCAAATATTAAAAATGATATTTTAACAAAGAATTTATTATTATTATTATCTTCATCATTTTTACTTATTTCCATTTGATAATTTAGACTATAATAATTTATAATATAAATCGAAAAATAAAAATAAAATAAAATTAATAAAATATATATATTTATATTTAAAAAAAAATGAATCAAAAATTTATTTCATTAATAATATTAATTTCAATAATATCATCATCAAAATCATTTAATTTTGAAGATTATAATTATAATGATTTTCTAATAAATCCATATAGAGTATTAGGAATTCCTCCATGGAGTTCTATGAAAACAATTAAGGGTAAATATAGAGAATTAATAAAAAAATATCATCCAGATCAAACAAAAGGAAAAACAAGACAACAATTTGAATTAATTCAAACTGCATATGAAAAAATTAAAGTTGAAAGACAAAATTATAAAGATGAAAATGGAGAAGAAAAAGAAATTAATTTTAAATTTATTATTCAAAAATGTTTTAGAGAAATTGTAATTGTTGAAATTATTTTTACTATTGTTTATTATATTGCTTATTGGACTTATAGTATTCAAAAAATGTTAATTAAACCACTTATTTGTATTGTTTTTAGTTGTTGTATTATTAATAATTTTTTTACTCATTATTTTAATGATGATGGTAGTGAATATTATACTGCATTTTTAATTGGAATTTCCCTTTTTATTTTAGTTAAGTTATTTAGTTGTTTTAGAAGTAAAAAGAAACAAGAATAATTATTTGTTAATTAAAATAAAGCTTTTGTAAAATTATAATATTAATTTATTTTTTTTCTTTAAAAAGAGTTATTTATGTATTGTTTTATTAATTAGAAAAATAATTATATCACTATATCAAACAAATAATTTTCCTTAAAAAACCAATGAATATAAAAAATACAATGGCAATTTAGTTAAAGATGATACTTTTGATTAATATCTAATCTTAATTATATTAATAACAAAGAAGAAAAAACAAATATAATTCATAATATAATAATAATAATAAAAATAATAATAATATAATGAATATAAATTCATTACATAATAATTGTGATAATTTAAATAATAATCTTATGAATACAAATTAAATACATGGAAATTATAATAATAATAATAATAATAATATTAGTTTAATTAGTAGTAATAATGAAGATGAGAGAGAATAAAGTTACTTAAATAAATGATGATTTTGTTTTAATTTATGTTGATAGAATTTATAAAATTATGATAAAAAATTTAATTGAAAAAATTACTTCATTTTTAAATATAATAGTGATTAAAAGAAAAACATTATTAATAAATATTATCAAAATTTACTATATAAAATTTAAATTATAATAAAATTATTAAAACTGATGATTCTCTTGGTAAAAAAAGAAGAAATTTTTTTGTTACATAAATATAAAACTGATTAATATAATTTTTACTAATATTATTATAGTAAATATAAAAAATAAAAAAAAAAATGTTTTTTTTGTGTGATAATTATATTATTATTTAAGAATAAATTCTTCAAAAAATATTATAATTTATTAAAAATAAAAATAATTTTTCTAAGCTAATTTATTATTTAATATATATAAATTACTTGTTGGGGATTGGGGATTGGGGATTGGGGATTGGGCCCAATCCCCAATCCCCAATCCCCAA
>JAEEGL014295005.1_pt1 | contig 16560 bp, 6 predicted proteins | sample 9134231 | NCBI WGS metagenome assembly JAEEGL01 (sample SAMN16246548, study PRJNA631951) | gut metagenome | biome: gut microbiome; feature: rumen; material: fiber-attached | host: Bos | place: Iran: Karaj | collected 2018-10
ATAACCGAGGAAGAGCCTGTCTGCGAACAGCAGGAACGTATGCAGCGGTGCATCCCGGTATCCCGGGAAATCCTGGGCATTGTAACGGGTGAATGTCCCGGTCGCCGGATCCAGCCGGTCGATGCCGGCCGAGAAGGTGCCTACCCAAACGGAGCCGTCCTCCCCCTGTTCGAGGTGGGTGACATCATCGTCGGAGAGGGATTCCGGACCCTCGCCGGCCCTATAATAAATAAAGGAACCCGTCTGCTTGTCATAGCGGGCCAGTCCGCCTTTCTGCAGCGCGACCCAGACCGTGGGGGCCGAACGGTCAACCAATACGTCATTGACCAGGTTGGCCGGCAGGCCGTCCGTCTGCTTGAGGAAGGAGCGGGCCCGGATGCCGTCGAAACAGTTCAGGCCCTCCTCCGTAGCCACCCAGACCAGGCCGTCCGCATCCACGGCGACATCGTTGACGAAACGGTTGGACAGACGGATCTCCTGGGCCGCGGACACAAGCGGCAGAAGAAGCAGGACACAAAGGAAGGACAGTCGGCGCATGGGGAAAGCAGCTTATCAATACAAAATTATCATTTTCTTTTTGATTTCACAAACCGGTAACACCGAATGGAATTTCAAAACAGGCGGCTCATTTTTCAATATATTTATGATATCTATAGCAATAAATACATCATTTGACAGATTAGTGCGTCATTTTTGAACATATCAGCGCCCATCATTCAAACCGCGAAGCGGTAACTTTGCTTGGTAAGATGAACCGGGATCAAATAATACCTATTTATTATAACCTAATGTTCAACCAAAATCCTAAAGCTTGATGAAATCTATTTTCTCAGTGGGTCGCAGGGCGCTGATGGCGCTTGCGACCGTCGCGGCTTTACTCTTCCTGGGAGGCTCGGCATTCGCCCAGTCCGCCATCAAGGGTAGAGTTTTGGATTCCAAGGGCGAAGCCATCATCGGCGCTTCCGTCGTCGTGCCCGGCACCACCAACGGTGTCATCACCGACCTCGACGGCAACTTCGAACTCCGCGTCGCCCCCAGGACCGTCCTGGAAATCTCCTGCATCGGTTACGTCACCCAGAAGGCGGAGGCCGCCAACAACATGGCCGTCACCCTCCAGGATGACCGCCTGATGCTCGAGGAGGCCGTCGCCGTCGGTTACGGTACCATGAAGAAGAGCGACGTCACCGGCGCCATGGTCTCCGTAAAGAAAGAGGAACTCCTCCAGAATCCAGTCCTCAACGCCGTCGAAGCCCTCCAGGGCAAGGCTGCCGGCGTGGTCGTCAGCAACAACGGACGTCCGGGCAGCGCCGGTTCCATCGAGGTCCGCGGCAAGAATAGCTTCAAGAGCGGCAGCCCGCTGGTCGTCATCGACGGTGTCGTGGCACAGTCCGTCGGTCTCGACATGATCAACGCCCAGGACATCGAGTCCATCGACGTCCTCAAGGACGCCTCCGCCACCGCCATCTACGGTGCCCGTGGTTCCGACGGTGTCATCCTCGTGACCACCAACCGCGGCAAGAGCGGCAAGCTCACCCTCAACTATTCCGGCACCGTCACCGCTGAGAAGATCTTCGAAAAAGTCCCGTATATGACCGCTGCCGAGACCCTCGAGTGGCGCCGCTGGGCCCGCTACTACGGCGGCTACACCGACATCCCCGGCAACCAGCCGAACATCGAGGTTGACTACGCCGGCATCCAGATCAAGGGTGTCTCCAGCACCGCCTGGGAAAACATCCTGAAGGGCTGGGGCCTGACCCTCGAGCAGTGGAACGCCGGTCAGCGCTCCACCACCTGGGATCCTTCCAAGGTCACGTCGACCGACTGGACCCAGTTCACAGACCGCATCGGCGTCACGCATGAGCACACCCTCAGCGCCTCCGGCGGTACCGACAAGATGAAGGCCTATGTCTCTCTCGGCTACATGAACAACAAGGGCACGACCATCGGCCAGGAATACCAGCGCTATACCTTCCGTACCAGCGTCGCCCTGACTCCGCTCGAGTGGTTCTCGATGGGCGGCGCCATCAACGCACGCTCCGGCGACCAGGAATACGGTGTCGACAACTCCGGCGGTCCGGACGGTTCCGTCGGCGGATCCCTCCGCGCCAAGGCGCAGCGTATCCATACCTACGCCGTCCCTTATGACAGCGAAGGCAACGTCGTGCTCATCCCGGACGGCAACGACCGTGTCTACACCGTCGTCGGAGAAGCCGGCATGACCGAACTCTCCCGCCTCTCCTACGATTTCAGCGGCAGCTTCTACGCCGGCCTCGACTTCGGCAAGATGTGGGAACCCCTCAAGGGCCTGACCTTCCGCTCGACCTTCGGTCCCCAGCTCCGCTTCTTCCAGTCCAACAAGTACATGGACGGCAATTCCAACACCCGCCGCATGATGGGTAACATCGACCTGGTCACCTCCAGCGCCAGCAAGTACTTCTCCTGGACCATCGACAACATCATCTCCTACAACCGCGCCTTCGGCGACCACTCCCTCAACGTCACCCTCCTCCAGGAGGCTTGGTACAAGATGAATTCCGAGCTCTACTCGATGTCTGGCAAGCAGGTCGCCCTCGCCGCATACGGTCTGGGTATGACCCAGAAGTGGTGGGGCCTGCAGAGCGGCACCTACACCCCGGAAGGCGAGCCCAGGTTCAACTCCCTCAGCGAGCAGCAGATGGCTTCCTACATGGCCCGTGTCAACTACTCCTACAAGGACCGCTACATGATCACGGCTTCCGTCCGTTACGACGGTGCCTCCGTGCTGGGTGACGGCCACAAGTGGGCCGCCTTCCCGTCCATCGCACTCGGCTGGCGTATCGACCAGGAGCCGTGGATGCATGTCAGCTGGATCGACCAGCTCAAGCTCCGCGCAGGTTGGGGCCGTACCGGCAACTACACCATCGATCCCTATTCCTCGAAGGATACGCTGAGCAGCAGCACGACGACCTTCGGCAACAAGGCGTACGCATTCTACTACACCCCGACCAGCATCGCCAACAAGGCCATCGGCTGGGAGACCACGGATGCCATCAACGTCGGTATCGACTTCTCCGTGCTCAAGGGCCGCATCAGCGGTGTGTTCGATGTCTACAAGAACTTCACCCACGGCATGCTCTTCCCGGTCAGCCTTCCCGCCGCCTCCGGTGCGACAGGCACCCAGGCGAACGTCGGCCAGATCAACAACCAGGGCTTCGACCTGACGCTCAACACCGTCAACATCACCAAGCGTGACTTCTCCTGGAGGTCCACGGTCAACCTCGGTTTCAACAAATCCAAGATCATCGAACTCCAGAACGGCAAGGAAGACATGGTTCCGGAAAGGCGCTTCATCGGCCAGCCGATCAACGTCGCTTACGGCTATGAATCCCTCGGCCTGTGGACCGAATCTGCGGAAGACGCCGCCGAAATGGAGAAATTCAAGGCGAACAAGTACAATTTCGCTCCCGGTATGACCCGCGTCAAGGACCAGAACGGCGACTACAAGCTCGACGCGACCAACGACTACGTCATCCTGGGCCACAGCGACCCGCTCTGGACCCTGGGCTTCAACAATACCCTCCGCTGGAAGAACCTCACCCTGGACATTTTCATGTACGGCCGCTTCGACTACTTCATGCAGACCGGCCATGGCCAGACCACCGCGGACCCGTCCCGCAAGATCGACTACTATACCGAGCTCAACAAGAACTCCACCTACGGACGTCCGTCCTGGGCCGTCGAGTCCGCTGCGGACAAGTACGCCGGCAGCCTGATCCAGTACAAGCACGGCGGCTGGCTCAAGGTGCGCCAGATCTCCCTGGGCTACTTCCTGCCCCAGAACTTCGTCAAGAAGATGGGCCTGAGCACCGTGCGCGTCACCGCCCAGCTCAAGAACCCGTTCTCCATCTACGACACCGCCTTCTGGAGGGACTCCGATGCGGGAGACGCCTCCGTCAACCGTGGCGTTGTCTTCGGCCTCAACATCGGTTTCTAATCTTTAAGAGTATTGCCATATGAAAAATATTTTCAGAACCTTGACCATTGTCGCAGCGGCCGGAGCGCTTACGTTCTCTGTTTCTGCCTGTGGTGACAAGTTCCTCAACGAGGTACAGCGGACCAAACTCGATGCGACGTACCTGGATGCTCCGGACGTCCTCTACTCGATGTCCCAGAGCCTCTATCTGCAGTTCCGGCAGATGTTCTATGCCGAAAGCTGGGCATATACCAATGCCGGTACCGACGAATTCATGATCGGCGGCGACGGTGCCTCCGAATGCTACAACACCTACGATACCCGGTACGGTGCCAAGGTCGAAGGCTCCGCCAACACCATGAGCGCCCATTTCCTCTGGGAGATGATGTACTCCTGGATCAACCGGGCCAACAAGATCATCGACCGGGCCGAAGACCTGGAAGGATACGCCAAGCGCGACGAAGCCCTCGGAACCGCTTATTTCATCCGTGGTTACGATTATATGTTCCTCGTCAACCAGTACGGTGACATTCCCCTCGTGCTTCACACGTCCGACCTGCCGGAGAGGGAATTCTCCCGCGAGCCCCGCAAAGACGTCTACGACCAGATCCTGAGCGACCTCGGGAACGCTTACAAACTCCTCCCCGACAAGGGCGACCTGGACGGTAAGATCGACAAGAGCACCGCGGCCCATTTCCTCGCCCAGGCCCACCTCTGGAGGGCTTCCGAGTGCAATGCCGACTGGAACTCTTCCTTCAAGGCACAGGACCTCGAAGAGGTGATCAAGTATGCCAAGATCGTCATCGCGGCTCACCCGCTCGTCGCCCGGTACGAAGACCTGTACGCCAACTACACCAAGAACGGCGCCTGCTCCCCGGAGATCAATTCGGAAATCGTACTCAAGGCTTCCCACGACGTCGGCACCTCCGAGCGAGGCACCGCATACACGGGCAACATGACCCTCTGCTGGTTCGTCATGCCGTACCAGAACGCGTTCTCCAAATTCATGGCCCGCGACGTTTCCGGCGGACGTTCCTACCAGCGTCTCAAGAACACCCCGCGCTACTGTTACTTCCTCTATGACCTGAAGAACGACTCCCGTTTCTGGAAGTCCTTCAAGACCACCTGGGCCATCAACCAGCTCCCGACAAAGGAGAATGACATGACCTACATCGCCAAGGACGGAAGCAAGATCTACACACCCGACTACTTCGGCAAGCACAACACCGAAGCCACTTTCAGCAAGTATCTCGGCGGCATGTTCATCTTCAACCGCAAGGAATACGGCCAGAAGTTCCTCACCGAGGACATCGACATTTCCTACAATGCCCGTAACGAGAAGCGCTTCCGCGTCATCGACTACAACACCGGCAAGTACATCCCGACCACCAAGGCCCTGTACACCTACGGCAGCCTCTCCGACGCCGAGCCGGAGAACACCAGCATGAACCCTGTCAAGGACGGTCAGTTCGCAATGCTTTCCAAGTATCTCGACGGCGACGTGGACCGCTACAACCTCGACAAGGGATTCCGTGATGCCGTGATCGCCCGCTCCGCAGAGGATTACTTCTTCTGGGCCGAGGCGCTCATCCGCCAGGGCAAGATCAACGAGGGTCTCGCCGTGCTGAAGCCGCTGCGCGACCGCGCCCAGTTCCGGGCCGGCGAGGAGCGTGACAAGTACATGGACGGCGGCCAGGCTTTCGCCACCAGCAGCTATCGTTCCAGCATCACCGCCTACACCAACCGCAGCACCTTCTACCCGAGAAGTTCCTACTTCTACTCCGTGGGCGGCTGGGACAAGGACCAGGCATACCGCGACGCGGTCAATGCCGAGGCATCCGTCCTCCAGACCGTCACCGACGGCAACTACCCGCCCGAAGACGAGTATGTCATGAACTTCCTCGCCGAGGTCAACCCGAAGTACAAGTCCGACGCCTTCACCCGCGCCATGTGCTACCTGCTTGACGAGAAGTCCCGCGAGATGTACGGCGAGTTCCTCCGCTACAACGACCTCGTCCGCACCCGCACCCTGGAGGACCGCCTGCGCTTCAACGACCAGGCCTGGACCCAGAACATGACCGATATCCTCGGCCATACCGGCAACCAGGTTACCGAGCGCATCACGGATCCCGACGGCAACAAGCTGACGGACGGCGACCTCGAGAAGTACTCCTCCCCGAACGGCGGCAACTTCGACAAGAACAAGCACTACCTGCGTCCGATTCCGCTGGAGCACCTCAACCGTATCACCAAGGACGGCAAGGCACTGACCACGGAAGAGATCAACGAAGTCCAGAATCCCGGTTATTAATAATGGTTAAACAAAGTTGAACCGGAAGGGGGCCGCAGGGATGCGGCCTCCTTTTTTGTTATAGAATTTTTACGCAGTTATGTGTTATTATTAGGAAGTTATTTTATAAATTTGCGCGTTTTTGGCTTTTAACAGACGCAAAATATACACCATTATTTATAACCTATTGTTCAACCAAAAAATCAAAAGCTTGATGAAATCTCATTTCTCAGTGAGCCGCAACGCGCTGATGGCGCTTGTGGCCTGCGTGGCTTTGCTCTTTGCGGGAGGCTCGGCGTTCGCCCAGTCCCTGAGCAAGGGTAAGGTTCTGGATTCCAAGGGAGAACCCATCATCGGAGCATCCGTCGTCGTGCCCGGCACCACCAACGGTGTCATCACGAACATCGACGGCGACTTCGAGATCCGCGTCGCTCCCGGCACGACCCTCGAGGTCTCCTGCATCGGCTATGTGACCACCCGCGTCGCTGCCGCCGCCAGCATGTCCGTCACCCTCGAAGACGACAACCTCATGCTCGAGGAAGCCATCGCCATCGGTTACGGTACCATGAAGAAGAGCGACGTCACCGGTGCCATGGTGTCCGTCAGCTCCGAGGAACTGACCGCCCGTCCGACCAACAACGTGTTCGAGGCCCTGCAGGGCCGCGCCGCCGGCGTGGACATCCGCTCCAACGAGCGCCCGGGCGAGATCGGATCCATCTACATCCGTGGCCAGCGCTCCCTCAACGCCTCCTCCGCCCCGCTCTACGTCGTCGACGGTATCCCCATGATGAGCGACATGACCGGCGGCATCGAGAACCTGAACCCGCAGGATATCGAGTCCATCGAGATCCTCAAGGACGCCTCTTCCACCGCCATCTACGGTAGCCGCGGCGCCAACGGTGTCATCCTCGTGACCACCAAGAAGGGCGCCAAGGGCGAGATGCACATCAACTATTCCGGTTCCTTCACCTATGAGACCATCAAGGACAAGGCGACCTGGATGACCGCCGGCGAGTACATCGACTGGCGTCGTACGGCCTACTACAACCTGGATCCGAAGAACTATCCGAGCCCGTCCAACCCGACCCAGGAGAACGACTACAAGATCTTCAACGGCGGCGGCGACGCCTACGCCTGGCGCAACATCATGAAGGGCTGGGCCGGCGGCACCTGGGACGGTTCCAAGGTCGAGACCACCGACTGGATGAGCCTGATCCTCAAGCCGTCCATCACCCACGAGCACACGCTCTCCGCTTCCGGCGGTTCGGACAAGTTCCAGTCCTACACCTCCTTCGGCTACCTCTCCAACGAGGGTACCATCCACGGACAGGACTACAAGCGCTTCACGCTCAAGTCCTCCAATGACTTCCAGCCCTACAAGTGGCTCTCCCTCGGTGCCAGCCTCAACGCCACCTACAGCGTCCAGAACTACGGCCTGTCCGGCGCCGGCAACTTCCAGGGCGGCAGCCAGAGCTCCGCTTACGGTGTCGCCACCCAGGGTTATCCCTACGCAGTCCCCTTCGACGACAACGGCAACCGCATCGAGTATCCGGGCGGTGACGACCGCGTCAAGAACGTCTACGGCGAGTGGGACTACCAGACCGACCTGCGCAAGGTCATGCGCGTCATCGGCAGCGTCTACACCCAGATCAACTTCGGCGAGATGTGGGCTCCCCTCAAGGGCCTGAGCTTCCGCGTGAACTTCGGTCCGGACTTCCGGTACACCGACCGCGGCCTGTATGTCGCCAAGCAGAGCTTCAACCGCTCCGGTTCGAACTACGCCCTCAACAACAAGCAGACCGACTTCTCCTGGACCCTTGACGAACTCCTCTACTACAACCGCGAGTTCGGCAAGCACAGCGTCGGCCTCACCCTCCTGCACTCTGCAGACTCCTACGACCAGCGACTCATCAACATGGATGCCGAGAACCTCCCGATCGAGGAAGCCCTCTGGAACAACATGGGCAGCGTCAGCGCCCTGCGCTCCTTCGGTACCGGCCTCACCCAGAAGCAGATGGAGTCCTACATGGCCCGTATCAACTACTCCTACGACAACCGCTACCTGATCACCGCCTCCGTGCGTCGTGACGGTGCCTCCCAGCTCGCCGAAGGCTACAAGTGGGCCACCTTCCCCTCCGTCGCCCTCGGCTGGCGCATCGACCAGGAGCCCTGGATGCAGGGCATCGGCTGGATCGACCAGCTCAAGCTCCGCGCAGGTTGGGGTATCACCGGCAACTCCGCCATCAAACCCTACCAGACCAAGGGTGCCATCGTGAGCCTCTTCTACCCGTACGGCTCCACGGTCACCGGCGGCTACACCCTCTTCGACTCCATGCACAGTGACCGGGATGCCCGCGAACTGGCCATGGCCAACGAGTCCCTCGGCTGGGAGAAGACCATGCAGTGGAACGTCGGTCTCGACTTCAACTTCCTCAACGGCCGCATCTCCGGTGTGATCGACGGTTACAAGTCCTTCACCTCCGACCTGCTCATGCTTCAGAGCCTCCCCGCCATCCTCGGTTACACCCGCACCTACAACAACATCGGCAAGACCGAGAACGTCGGTCTCGACCTGACCCTCAACCTCGTGCCCGTGCGCACCCGTGACTGGGAGTGGACCGTCGACATCAACGCCGCCTACACCAAGAACAAGATCACCGAACTCGCCAACGGCGCAACCGAGGACCTCTCCAACAACTGGTTCGTCGGTGAGTCCATCGGCTCCGTCTACGGATTCCGCTCCGCCGGTATCTGGCAGGCCTCCGACGCCGCCGAGATGGCCAAGTACAACGCCAACGGCAACAAGTTCCAGCCGGGTATGGCCCGTCCGATGGATATCGCCAACGCCGAAGACGAGAACCACAACCCGATCTACAAGATCGACGACAACTACGACAAGGTGATCCTCGGATGCACCATGCCGCGCTGGACTTTCGGCTTCAACACCGCCGTCTCCTATAAGAACTGGACCCTCTCCGCCCAGCTCTACGGTCGCTTCAAGTTCCTCAGCGGTTCCGACGCCCCGTGGGTCGGCGGCCGCTACAACGTCCGCAAGTACGACTACTGGACCGAGTCCAACACCGACGCCAAGTACACCAAGCCGATCTTCTCCGAGGCGGGCGAAGACCAGTTCTACCAGACGGTGGACAACTGGATGGACCGTTCCTACCTCAAGATCCGCAACATCTCCCTCGGCTACACCTTCCCGGCCGCGATGCTCCGCAACACCGGTGTCAGCGCCCTGCGCCTCTATGTCCAGGGCAAGAACCTCGGCTCCATCTTCAACCGCTCCGAAGTGCGCGACATGGATACGGGCAATACCTACTACAACCGCGGTTTCACCTTCGGTGTCAACGTGACGTTCTAACCGCCTAAAGTATTCTGATCATGAAAATGCACAAATATATCCTCTCCGGTATGCTGGCCGCAGCGATGATCGTCCCGGTCTCCTGCAGCAAGGACTTCCTCAAGGAAGAGCTCACCACCGAGCGCAACACCGACTACTTCTACACGAACGAGGGTCTCGACCAGCTCGTCGTCGGCCTGTACTCCTACCTCCGCTACTACCATTGCTCCGAGGCCGGTTACAGCCTGCTCAACTACGGTACCGATGAGTATTCCGTCGGCGCCGACAACTCCAACGGCATGTGGAACGACTACAACGCCAGCCTCTCCCCTGCCGGCGGCCGCGTCAACTCCAACTCCGTCAACTCCGGTTCCTTCTGGGACTACATGTACACCGGCATCAACACGGCCAACACCATGATCGCCCGCATCGAGGACGGCACCTACACCGGAGAGAATGCTACGGTCAACAGCGGCGTCGCCTACTTCATCCGCGGCTTCCACTACTACAACCTGCTGACCCAGTTCGGCGGCGTGCCCATCAAGCTCGAGCCGTCCACCACGGTCTCCTTCGAGTTCGAGCGTGCCTCCAGGGCCGACGTCTTCGCCCAAGTCGAGAAGGACCTCACCGCTGCGTTCAACAACCTGCCCGAGAAGGCTTCCAAGCAGGGCGAACTGACCAAGTCCGCCGCCGCGCACTTCCTCGCCAAGGCTTACCTGTGGCGTGCCTCCGAGCAGAATGACGACTGGAACGGCTCCACCAAGAGCGCCGACCTGGACAAGGTCATCACCAACGCCCGGTACGTCATCGAGCGCCACCCGCTGGCCGGCAACTTCAAGGACCTCTGGAACTACACCACCCCGGACGGCCCCAACGAGCAGCTCGGCGAGATCGTCCTCGCCGCCCAGATGACCGGTCCCACCACCGCCACCTGGAACGTCGGCGGCGCCCTCTATTTCTACACGACCTCCCAGTACCGCGACCTCCCCGGCATGTTCCGCGACATGCCCGGCGGACGTGAGTACAACCGTCTGCGCACCACGACCTACTCCATCTACCAGTACGACCTGGTCAACGACTCCCGCGTCTGGAAGACCTTCCGCACCAAGATGACGATGAACGAGCCTACCAACGCCGCCAAGGCCGGTTACACCGCCGGCAAGGATCTCGGCCTGATGTACATCTTCAACCAGCCCGGTGACGACCGTTTCGAGGGTGTCCGCCACAACGACGCGCTCGAGAACAACCTCTACGAGGCTGACCGCAACTCCAAGGTCGGCACCGCCTTCGTGTTCTTCCCGAAGGGTACCGTCCGCGAGGATGCCCCGATGGACAAGGTGGCCAACAACGACGGCCGCAAGTATTTCCCGATGAACACCAAGTACGTCGACGGCCTGCGCGCCAACATCGGCGACTCCCACAGCTACCGTGACGGCATCATCGCCCGCTCCGCCGAGGACTACTTCTTCCTCGCCGAGGCGCAGCTGCGCAAGGGCGACTACGCCGCCGCCACCGCCACCCTCAACATCATCCGCGCCCGTGCCGCCTGGAAGGCCGGCGAAGACCGCGAAGAGCATGTGGACGGCGGCGCCGCCTGGGACGGCACCAGCGGTGCCAAGGCAGCCGGCGTGAGCAGCTACTGCAACCGCAGCTCCTACTACGAGTCCAACAACCTGGCCCTCGGTTCCCTGAACGACAAGGCTTCCGACATCCAGATCAAGGGCAGCATCGAGAACCTCGCCGACCTCCCCGCAGAGGACCAGTGGATCGTCCGCAAGCTCGGCTACACTACGCCGAAGGACATCGCCCTGTGCTTCCTGCTCAACGAGAAGAGCCGCGAGATGAGCCTCGAGCTCGTCCGCTGGGTCGACCTCGCCCGCACCAAGACCCTCGTCGCTCGCGCCCGCGCGTTCAACGAGGAGGCTTCCGAGAACATCCAGGACTACCACCTGCTCCGTCCGATCCCCCAGCAGTTCCTCAACACGCTGCAGAAGGACGGCCGTGCCCTCACCGCCGACGAGAAGCAGGCCATGCAGAACCCCGGCTATTAACGGATCATCTGCATAGCATCATGGAAGGAGCCGCGACATCGCGGCTCCTTTTTTAATACGGCATTCCCCGGAAACGAACGATGCGCACGCCGTGTTTGATTGATTCACATCCCCGGATCCGGCATAAATCAAGTATCTTTGTATGTTCAATAACATACACCCATGAGAATCCGACTCCTATCCATCCTCTGCCTGCTCCTGCCGGCCTTCCTCCTTCCGGAAGCCGCCGCCCAGGACCGCAGCCTCACCCGCTACAAGGAATACGCCTATACCGGCGAATGGGATACGCGCCACCCCGACCGGCAGTCGCTCCGCATCATCAAGGACGGCAAGATCGACTTCGAGTACACCCTGCCGATCCGCGACGAGTGGAACCGCGTGCTCGAGTTCGACGACGTCCGCATCCTGCCCGACGGCAACATCCTCTATGCCGCCATGTCCCAGCTCGGCCTGCTCAACCGCAAGGGCGAGCACCTGTGGAAATACATCTGTCCGCAGGGCACCGAATCCCACTCCTGCCAGCCGCTGGCTCCGGACCTGGTCTATTTCGCCCTCAACGGCACACCGGGCAAGATCATGATCTGGAACACCCGGCTGGACAAGCCGGTCAAGGAGATCATCGTCCCCACGGACAACACCGGCACCCACGGACAGTTCCGCCACGTGCGCCGCACCCAGGACGGTAATTTCGTCCTGGCGCTGATGAAGGAGCAGGAGATCCTGGAGATCTCCCTCGAGGGCGAGGTCGTCAAGCGGATCCCGGACCAGTTCGCCTGGCACGTGGACAAGCTCCCGAACGGCCACTACCTGACCGGCGGCGACAGCCGGCACTTCGTCCGCGAGTTGGACGAGAACGGCAAGGTCGTCTGGGAAGTCACGCAGGACGACCTGCCCTTCCCCATCCACAACCTCCAGACCGCCACGCGCCTGCAGAACGGTAATACACTGATCTGCAACTGGGTTGCCGGACGCCCCGTCCAGGAGTGGAGCTCCAGCGTGCAGTTCTTCGAGATCACGCCCGACAAGCAGGTCGTCTGGCAGGTCTCTTCCTGGAAGAACCCCGACCTGGGCCCCTGCACCTACCTCGACATCGTCAGCGAGCCCGACGCCGCCCGCGGCGTGGACGTCCTGCGGCCGCGCCACGCCGACGGCACGCCCCGCATGAACAACGACGTGCCCAACAACCCGATGGGTGTCGCCAAGGGCCTGCATCCGGGCCGCGTCGCCTGGATCCACGCCCCCGGCGTGGCCACCTGGGACGGCGAGACCGGCATGTGGTGGGAGGAGCGCTGGAACGACCAGGGCAAGGCCCGCCGGATGGTCAAGGAAGGCCTTCGCGCCCTGACCGGCCGCCGCTTCGTCCGCCGGGCCTGGCGCTCGCTGTTCGTGCAGTTCAACGAATCCCACGGCCGGGGCGCCCATCCCTACCGCAAGGGCGAGAAGATCGCCATCAAGCTCAACATGAACAATACCTTCGCCTATGCCGACAACGAAGAGCTCAACAGCTCGCCCTACGTGACCCTCGCCCTGCTCGAGAGCCTGGTCAGGAAGGCCGGCGTACGCCAGGAGGACATCACCGTCTGCGAGCCGAGCCGCTACATCACCGACGCGCTCTACCAGCGCTGCAAGGCCGCTTTCCCGCGCGTCCGTTTCGTGGACAACGTGGGCGGGGAAGGCCGCGAGAAATGTGAATTCGTGGAGAACGCCATCCCGTTCACCCCGGGCCACGGCGAGAAGCAGTACGGCCTCGCGAAATGCATCGTGGACGCCGACTACGTGATCAACAGCGCCCTGCTCAAGATCCACACCGGCCCGGGCGTTACGCTGACCGGCAAGAACTGGTACGGCGCCACCTCCCTGGACAAGGACTGGCACCAGAATTCCCACAACGGCGTCAATCCCGACAAGCGCTGGGGCCACGCCAAGTACAGCAGCCAGGTCGACTTCATCGGCCACAAGGACCTGGGCGGCAAGACGCTCCTCTACCTGATCGACGGCACCTACGGCTCCCGCGACTGCAACGGCGCCCCGGCTCCGAAATGGAACACGGCTCCCTTCCACGGCGACTGGGCCTGCTCGCTGCTCTTCTCGCAGGACCCGCTGGCCATCGACTCCGTCGGGCAGGACCTGCTGGTGGCAGAGTGGCCCGAGGTGGGCAGCCTCCCCTACAGCGACCTCTACCTGGTCGAGGCGGCTTCCATCCCCAACACCCTTAGCGGCGTGACCTATGATCCGGAAGCCGACGGCAAGCCGCTCACCGAGCCCCTGGGCCTGCATGAGCACTGGAACGCCGACCACGCGTACAGCGCCATCGACCTGGTCTACAAGAAATTCTGACGGACCTTCCCGAAAAGCCCCCTGCCCGGGGGCTTTTTTTTATGGCTATTTCTTTCTATATTTACCCGTTCATTTAACAATATCATTGCCATGACTGTCATTATCATCATCGCCATCATCGCCCTGCTGGTCCTGTGGGTGATCTCCGTCCAGCGCAAACTCGTCGGCCAGGACGAGCTCTGCCAGAATGCCATGAGTACCATCGGCGTCCAGCAGGAGAGCCGCTGGGATGCCCTCACGGGCATGGTCGAACTCATCAAGTCCTACAACGAGCATGAGTACAATGCCCTGAAGGACGTGATCGCGCAGCGCCAGCCGATCAACGGCAACAGCACTGCCGAGCAGGCCGACGCCCAGGAAGGCCTGATGAACCAGGTAGCCAGCCGCCTCAACGTCGTGGTCGAGCGCTACCCCGAGCTCAAAGCCAACGAGAACTACGCCAAGGCCATGGAGGCCGTCGACAAATACACCGACATGGTCCGGACCAGCAAGATGGTCTACAACGACACCGCGACCAAGTACAACAAGCTGATCCGCCAGATTCCCGATTCCATCGTGGCCAGCCTCTTCGGGTTCAAGACCCGCGAGTACCTCAAGACCGAAGAGAAGAAGACCGAGATGCCTTCCCTCAAGATCTAGTTCCAGGCACATACCCGGATCTCAAGAAGCGGCGGAATGCCGCTTTTTTTCGTATCTTTGTGGAGATATGGGAGAGTTGAATACGAGCATACAGTACCTCAGCGGGGTCGGTCCGAAGCGGGCCGAGCTCCTGCGGCGCGAACTCGGCATCGAGACGCTCTCCGACCTGATCCACCTCTATCCCTTCCGCTATATCGACCGCAGCGGCATCACGCCGATCGCGCAGGTCGCCCCGGACCTGGCGCATGTCCAGCTGCAGGCGACGGTCCTCAAGAGGACCCTCTACGGGCCGAACAGCGCGGTCGTGTCCCAGGAGACCCAGCCGATCCACTGGGGGGCCGTCAAGCGCCTGTCCGTGATCGTCGAGGACGCTTCCGGCCAGATGGAGATGGTCTTTTTCAAGGGGATCCGCTGGAACTTCCAGCGGCTCGTCCCCGGCAGCACGTTCCTCTTTTTCGGCAAGCCGCAGGCTTTCGGGAGCCGGCTCAACATCGTGCATCCGGAGGTGGATGTGCCGCAGGACGGCGCCATGTCGCAAGGAGCCCTGACGGGCGTGTATCCGAGCACGGAGCAGCTCAAGACCGGCGGTATCACCGGCAAGGTCATGTGCAAGCTCCAGTCCGCCGCCCTGACGCTTTGCCTGCCGGAGATCCAGGAGACGCTCCCGGAGTACATCCTGCAGGAGCGCGCGCTCGTGCCGTTGCCGTACGCCTTGAAGAACATCCATTTCCCCAAGGATAGTTATGCACTCCAGAAGGCGACCTACCGCTTGAAATTCGAGGAGCTGTTCTTCCTGCAGCTTTCGCTGCTCAAGCAGAAATATATCCGTTCCCGCGGCGAGCGGGGCATCCCGATGCCCAAGGTCGGGCCGGATTTCCATGCCTGTTACAACGCGCTTCCCTACGCCTTGACCGGCGCCCAGCAGCGCGTGATCAAGGAGATCCGGGCCGATATGATGAGCGGTCACCAGATGAACCGCTTGCTGCAGGGCGACGTGGGGTCGGGCAAGACGATGGTGGCGGTGTTGAGTTGCCTGATCGCCATCGGCAACGGCTACCAGGCTTGTATCATGGCGCCGACCGAGGTGCTGGCCCAGCAGCATTATGCCAATATCCAGAAGTACCTGAAGCCTACCTCCGTGCAGTGTGCGTTGCTGACCGGCAGCACGACGCAGAAGGAGCGGCGCGGCATCCATGCCGGGTTGGAGGACGGCAGCATCGGCATCATCGTGGGTACGCACGCGTTGCTCGAGGATAATGTCGTCTTCCGGAGCCTGGGCCTTGCGGTCATTGACGAACAGCATCGTTTCGGGGTCGACCAAAGAGCGAAATTGTGGGCCAAAGGGCCTCTGGCCGAAGGAGCCCCTGCCCCCCGGGACTTCGCTTCGCTCATCCCCCCCACTGCTTCGCAGCGGGTCCCCCCCGTTTACGAGGCCACGGGTGGCCACGGTCCCGGGGGGCAGGACTCCTCCGGCCAAGGCCGTATTCCACCGCACGTCCTTGTGATGACTGCTACTCCGATTCCGCGGACGTTGGCGATGACGTTGTATGGGGATCTGGATGTGTCGGTGATCGACGAGATGCCGCCGGGGCGCAAGCCGGTGCAGACCATGTGCATCGGCCAGAACCGGCGGGCGGCGATGTACAAGTTCATGCGCGACGAGATCGCCCGGGGCCGGCAGGTGTTCGTGGTGTTCCCGCTCATCTTCGAAAGTGAGAAGATGGACCTGCAGAACCTGGAGCAGGGCTACGAGGAGATCGTCAAGGCTTTCCCGTTGCAGGACGACACGGTGGCGATCGTCCACGGGCAGCAGACCAACGAGGAGAAGAATTTCAACACGTCCGCCTTTGCCGCGGGCCGGGCGCACATCCTGGTGTCCACGACGGTGATCGAGGTGGGCGTGGACGTGCCCAACGCTTCCGTGATGGTGATCGAAAGCGCGCAG
>JAEEGL012233256.1_pt1 | contig 16559 bp, 14 predicted proteins | sample 9134231 | NCBI WGS metagenome assembly JAEEGL01 (sample SAMN16246548, study PRJNA631951) | gut metagenome | biome: gut microbiome; feature: rumen; material: fiber-attached | host: Bos | place: Iran: Karaj | collected 2018-10
GAAGTACTACTAATTATGTTAAAGCAATATCTATAACAAGGACAACAAGTAGAAATTCCTCTATTGGAGTTACAACATATAATGATGCTGTAATAACACCAAATGGAACTGGTTATCTTCGTTCAAGTAGAAAAAATAAAACCTCAGAGAATTACAATGAAGATTTTGTTTGGATGAATCATAATACAAGTTATTCTAGTGGTATTTATGTTGCATCAGAAATAAGATATAACGAAGCAGAAGATACTTGGGAATTAGTTAATCCAAGACAAGCATCGAATTATTCAGCATACCAATTAGCTGGTAAGTTTACCTATGGAAATTATAATACATCTGGTCCTTATCCTAGATACATTATCGATGCAACTGGCTATTACATGCATTATTACACATTACGTGATCCTACAATGTGGCAGCATGTTAATATTACTAATGATATTTATTATAGTGATACTTATATAGATAATAATGATGGATCATATATTCTGCCAGATGCTCAATCATTTCCACGAAGCGATAGTTATAGCAGTGAAAATTATAACAAGACATTAGGCAAGTATGTTTGTGTTAATGGAACACCTGATAGTTGTTATGAAATGTGGTATGTAAGATTTGTAAACAGTAGTGGATACTCTCGAGCAACAACTGCAGTAAAAACTCTACTTGCTACAGATTATACTTATAATAATGGTAAATTCACTTTAACAGGAGATTATTACTATTATTGGAATTGGCAACTAACTTCATCAGATGAATTACTAACCACACATAGATATACATGTAGAAATATGAGTAATGAATGTGATGAGTTGTACTACGTAATAGGAACAGGTTCAACTCAAACCAATTATTTACAATTATATAATGGTGAAACTATCGAAGAAGTATTTGATGGTTACCTTACAGATAATGATGAAGATTCTGATGCTAAATTGTTAGTTGACTATTGGTATGAACGTAATCTCATAGATCATGAAGATTTTATTGAAGACTCAGTATATTGTAATAATAGAGCAGTATTATCTAAAGGTAAATGGTCCGTAAATGGAACTCATTTAGATCCTATAGTAATCAATGAAGATTTCACAGGTAACGAACTAAGATGTTTTAATGATACAGACAAACTGAGTGTTAGCAACGATCAAGCAAAACTTAAACATCCAGTTGCCTTACCAACAGTTCAAGAATTATCACTAACTAATGACCAACTTGCAAGAAGTAATGACGCAACAACTTGGACATTGTCTACATCCACTGGTTTATCTGCTTTTGCTTGCCACAGATTGCTTTATAGTGATGGACGTTTTAGTGATTGTAACAATGTATCTCGTAATTATGGCTTATCACCAACAATTACTTTGAAAAAAGGCGCTTATATTACATCTGGAGATGGTTCACCAGATAATCCATATGTTGTTACTAAATTAATGAGTAGAATCAATGTTAATATATTAAATGAAACGGAAGATATTAATATTCAAATAGATGATTTAACTCAAGTAGAATATGGTCAAACAACAAAATTCACAGTAACACCAAAAGAAGGTTATACACTAAGTGATTTAACAATCGTTGATGCCGAAGGAAATGAAATTCCATATCAACCAACGGAGAATGAAAACGAATATGAATTCGTCATGCCAGCTAGCGATATAACAATCAATCCTACATACAGTAGAGTAACTAATGAAATTAATATACTAACTGATATTTACACAAGAGAATTTGAAATCGAAGTAAACGATGTTCACGCAATAGTTTATGAAGATGAAGTAAAAATAAGAATAGTACCTGAAGAAGGATATGAATTAGTAGATATTGAAATATATGATGAAAAAGGTAATAGAATCCCTTATGAAAAAACAGGAAAAGAAAATGAATATTCATTCATAATGCCATCAACAAACGTTTCAATAAAACCAATCTATCAAATGATAGCTGGAGTTAATTATGGAGAAAATCCAAACACAACAGATAATTCTTTAAAACTATTAATAGTAATGACAATATTCCTGTTAATAACATTTGTCTTATACAAAAAAGAAAAAGATTTAGTATAAACTAAATCTTTTTTATTTTGCCTTTTAATAGCAATTCTTTTTTCATTCCAATTACTTGTTTAGGTGTAGGTACATAATCTCGACTAGTATCAATTACACCATATATTCTTTTAGGTTTCGTTTCTAGTCTTAAAGATTTCCAACCAACTTCATCTGGACAAATTCCAGCTTCAGCAAGTTCTTTCTTTGTAATAACAATAATACCATGTTTACCTTTAATGTAACCAAGTTCTTCAGATTTTACTAAAGCCAATCTAGATCTTTTAATCTTTTCGGCTTTAATCATAGTCATATGAACTGGAGTTAAATCCTCTTTATGGAAAGTTTTAGTAGTCTTTTTAGGAGGCATGTAGTAATCTCCGTGAGGGCCATAATCATATCCTGGTTCATCTCTATCTGCTAAGTATGGTTTACCAATTAAATCGGACATTCTCATATCTCTTCTAGTACCAGCAAATATCTTAACACCTTTTTCGTTGTCTTCAACTCTTACTATACCGATATCATCATCTTTTACTTTTAGTAATTCAAAGAATTCACTTTTTGTTTCACTAGTATGATCCATACTAGCAACAGCATTTTTTCTTTCTTCCAATTCTTTAATAATAGATTCATATTTCAAATAGAAGTTTAATATTTGATAAATTCTTTTATCTTTCAATAAACCTTCAGCCATCTTAATACCATTTTCTACTTGACCATATGTAACATCAACAGGACAGTAATAGTTTACGTGTGCATATATATCACTTGGGTTATAAGTCATTGCTGTTTTCTTTCTTAATACTTCAAAGTAGAAATCTTTTTTATATGATAATAATCTTCTTAAAGATATAACATAATTTACTAAAACTCTGGCTTGAGAGCCAGTTCTTATAAACATATCAATATCTTCACTATCTAAAACCGAATAATCTCCTTTATTAAATCTTTTAATAATAGATTTCATATCAAGATTAAAAACAAATTGATATTCACCATTTCTTAATTTGTCCAATATACTAGAATGACTAGCCGAATATGCTAAATCAGCAATTCTTTCTTTCATTTTAATATTCCTCATTTCTTTATAATGTGAAGAATTGCAATGAAAAAACAAGACTTCACATTTCTGTGAAAGTCTTGTTCGATACTTTTATATCTTTTAATCCGGATTATTAATCGTCTTGACGAATTAAAACGGGTAGGAACTACTCCCTTTCAACAATTATGATTTTATCATATTGTTAATAAGAAATCAAGTTTTCCCCCATAAAAAAAGGGAAAACTTATGATATAATATAAATGCAAGGAAGATGAATATGAACCTAGAAGAAAGAAATCAAAACATGCGTGAATTCTTCAATCGTAAGATTGATTCATATGATGAAACTCATGCTAAATTTATGAAAACTAAAAAAGCTATTACTGAAAATCTTGAAGGACCAATCAATAAAGTATTAGATTTAGGAGCAGGTACTGGTCTTGAATTAATCTATTTATTTGAAAAATATCCAGATGTAAAAGTAACAGCAATCGATATAACAGAAAATATGTTAGAAGAACTATCTAAAAGAGAATTTGCTTCTAATGTAACTACTATTTGTGGAGACTTCTTTAAAGTAGATTTTGGTAAAAGATATGATGCCGTTATATCAACATCATCTTTGCATCATTTCTTAGAAGTAGATAAAGAACTTCTTTATCAAAAAATCTATGATAGTTTAAAACTAAATGGTGTCTTCATTAATTCTGATAAAATAGCTTCTTCTCGTAAAGAAGAACAAGATGGTATTAAAGATTATTATAAATACAAAAATGAAAAACCTCACATCGACACACCTTTATGTCTTGAAAGTGAATTATCACTTTTAAGAAATGTTGGTTTCACTGATATAGAAGTTAAAGATGTAGATGCTGAAAACTATAAATTGATAATTGCTAGAAAGAATAGTTAATGCTATTCTTTCTTTTATAAAAGAATTCTAATTATCTAATATTTGTGATAGAATTTAAGAAGGAGAGTGACTTAATGAAAAAGAAATTTATATATATATTATTTGTTCTATTATCTTTATGTTTAGTTACTGCTTGTGGTAAAAAAGATGACGATGGAGTAGAAGTAATAAAATCTGAAGAAGTAAATCCAAATGAAGAAAAAACAAAAGAACTAACTTGTAAAACAGATCTATCTGCAAGTATGAATGGTATAGCTACTGCAGTGTTTAGTGTTTCATTTATTCAAGATCAAAAAACAAATGAATTAACATCTGGTAAAGCAGAAATAGTTATTGATTATACTGAAAGTAAAGATTATACAGAAGAAACATTAAAACAAATGTTACCACAAATGAAAACAGCATTCTGTGCCAAAGATTACTTTGGTGAAGGAACAACAAAGAATTGTGAAATGGAATTAGATGGTAAAATAATCAATATTACAATTGATATAGATACAGATGCTTTCTTAAAAGCAGCTGGAGTAGACAAGAGTAATTTAAGTTCCAAAACTTTAACAAACTTAAGGACATCTCTAGAAAGTACAGAAGCATTTGAATATAAGTGCTCAATAAAGTAGGTGCAACATGAAAAAGACAATCTTATTAATCATTATATTAACATTATTATTAACAGTTACTGGTTGTAAAAAAGGAAAAACTGCATATAAAAAACTTGAATGTGAATATGACTTTAATGTTGGAACAACTGATACTAGTGATTCAACATTAAAAATTTCATTCAGCCAAGATCGTGAAACTAAAGAACTAGTTAAAGGTACAGTAGTATTTACTGCTAACTTTGGTGGTGGTTTAAGTAATAGCGAACTAACAGAAGTAAAGAAATCTTTAAATGAACAATTTTGTGATGAAGGTTTCTTTGGTGAAGGTACTAATAAATCATGTAAGATTACTACTCAAACTAAATCAGCTACAGTTACTATAGAAGTAGATCCAGAAAAACTAGTAGCAAATACTGAAGACTTAGAAATGAATGAAACAACATTAGATGATTTAAAAATCACAATCGAAGAAAGTTTCGGTAACGGAGTTAAATGTACAATCAATTAAAAAAATGTTCTTAATGAACATTTTTTATTTTGATCTAACACTTTTAATATCTTGTAATTCAAATCTTTTCTTTTGTTTAACATCAGGGTATTTTTTATGATCAACATCACCCATAAAGTCACCTAATTCTCTTATGTATAAACCACCATCACCATATAACTTACGATATATAACAAATACTGTTTTACCATCATCAGAAGATAAAGCAATATCTTCAACTAAGTAACTATCTCCTTTAAAATGTTTATAAATTCCTTTAATCTTTAACTCTTCCATATCATTCACCACCCATATTATAACAAAAATGATGGAAAAAAGGACAACTTTATGGTAATATATACAACCAAAGAAGGCGATAATATGGCTAGTAAAGACACATTAGAATTTATTAAAAGTTTTAATTTAAAACCATCAGAGATTCTAGATATATTAAAAATGCCACCATACCATGGTGAATTAACAACAGAAATCAAAGGAGATACTATCTTCTTAAAAGGAGAACACTTTGATTGTAACATTTCTTTCTTAGATAATAGTTATGTCATAATCAGAAGATATCCTGATTATACTTGTTATGAATTCCGTAATAATAATGATGAAGTTAATAAAAAGATTACAGAGTTCTATATTGATGAAGAAAGATTATCTATTGCTCAAACATTCACTGATGATCCAGAAGAAATTATTAGATGTATGGTCTTAGCAGAAAGAAAAGGTAATAAAGTTAAATATAAAAGAGCAGTTTATTCATATGATGAATTAAATGCTAGCGAATCATATAAAGCTATGAAAACTGAACAAGGAACTAGAGTACATCGTATTGTAAGAGATGATGATAATGTTATTCTAACAACATCATATAACTTTACTGAACCTCTATATAGAGAACCTGTAGTAGGTCAAATAGCATCTACTGTTTCAATCTTACCACCAGCTATTGTTCAATACTTCAATCCAGTTACTGCACCAGATCAAATGGATAAAGTATCTGATTATGAAAATCCAGTAGTAATAGTTAGTGGAACATTTACTGATTTATCTTCACTAAATAGTGAAGGTGAAATAGAAAAACGTTTAGGTTATGAACTATTGATGATTAAAAGAATAGAAGATTTCCAAATAGTTCTAACTCTAAATGAAAGTGGTACTAAGAATGAATATATTATCTCTTGTCCTTGTCTAGGTGATGTTATAACACCAGACACTATAGATAGATTAATTCAATTCTTACATACAACAGATTTCTTGGCTGATCACTCTAAAGACTTCCCACTAGAGAAGAGAATCTTAGCAGAATTAATAAATGTTAAAAGAGATATCATTAAACAAACATCTATTACAGAATTTGATGTTGACTTCCTAGAATGTAGTTTAAATCAACCAGTTTCATATGAAGAACTAGCTATGGAATTCTATGAAAACTTACAAAATTACTATGCTTTAGTTCAAGGAGAAATCTCTAAAGACCAAAATAAAGCACCATCTAAGTAATAAGCATATTTTGACAAACAAACCCTCTTTTTATACAATAATATCCATAAAAAGAGGGGTTTTTTATGCAATTTGTTAACTATCGTTTCAAACGAAATTATCTAGAAACGCAGTTAGGTAGCAACGAAGATAAAGTCACAAGAATAAAACAATATCTCAAAAAATTAAAGATTTCATATACATTAAGAGAATCAATAATGGATTTTTTAGCATACCAAAATGAAGAAGGCATTAATTGTGCTCTATACTTAGATATCTTCTCTAAAGCAATTAATTTCATTGATACAATGGAATTAAATACTTTATTAAATATCATTAAGAATGTTCATGATGTCTATCAAAATGTAGCAGATATTAAATTAAATATCTTCATGAACATGTCACAAGATGAAATAATAGAGAAACTATATATTGGTACAGATATTAAAAAAGAATTTAATACTGATATAACAGAACAATATCTTAATAACTTAAGATTTACTGCAGCTATCAATCTAGATAATAAAGAATATCGTAATCTATTCAATTCATTCACTAATAATATTACATATTCTGCTCATTATATATTTAATTTATATAAAAGATTAAGAAAAAATCTAGACTTAGAAACACTAACATTCTTTGATATCTATTTCGCTAACGAATACTTAATTGAATTACATAAAATAAATATCAGTATTAGTGAAATAACATCACGTCGTAATACAACAAGTTATAATCGTAAAACAAACTATAAAAACTATTATGTTCAAAAAATAGAACTAATAGATGAACTTATACCATCTATTCAATTAGATATCTTCTCCTACGATAAAATAGATAAGTTTACATCATATACTAATGAATATGTAGTAGATTATGAAACATATTCATTACCAACATTTCAATTAACATATCTATTCGAAGTAGAGGACTTACCAATCGAAGAAACTAAATATGGTATTAAGAAAATATTAGATAGTTCTAAAGAACAAATAGAATTACCAAAAATAAAAGACAATGTCTTAACAAAAGATATAATAACAAGTATTTAATACTTGTTATTTTTTTGTTATACTTATAATAGGTGATAATATGGAAACTATATTGGATACTAAAACTATTAAAGATTTAATTAGTAATGCTATGAATGCAGCTAATGGTAACTTTTGTTGCAAATATTCTAACTTTACTGTAGGTGCAGCATTACTTACTAAAGAAGGTAGAATAATTACAGGTTGTAATATAGAAAACCATGGTATTCAATCTATATGTGCTGAAAGAACTGCTTTTGTTAAAGCATTATCTGAAGGACATAAAGAGTTTCTAGGTATTGCAGTAGTAGGTAAACATATAGGAGATAAGTTCTTTGAAAAAACATTACCATGTGGTTACTGTCGTCAATTCATGAGTGAATATGCTTCTAAAGAATTCCCTATATACGCTTATGATGAAGAAACTGCTACCGTAACAGAATATAAATTAAAAGAATTATTACCAGAAAGTTTTAGGGGATAATTATGTCGATAGAAGAAAAAAAGCAAGATCTTCTTCGACGTATAGAAAACAATGAATTAGAATTCAGCGAAGAAGATTTTGTAATAATTGAAAATGATGAAGACGTATACCTACCATTACTTGTTAAGGTTGCTCATGGAGAGTGCCCAATTACAGAAGAGGTATACGATCTTTTAAATACTGTTTTAAATATAGTTATAGAACGTGAACTATTACCAAAAGAAGATATAGAAAATATCATCTTAAGATTTGCTGATGCTTATCTTCATAAAGGTTTCTATTCAACTAACTTTGCTACCGGTGTTGCTCAAGAATATGAGATGGATGATGAAATGACTCACATCCTTCAACGTCTCGCGGACAATTATTTGCTTGATCCAGATTCAATGTTTGAACATGCAGACATTGATGACGAATTAATCGTTAAATTAGTTGAATTAAAACGTTTCGATGTTATCGAATCATTTAAAGGCCAAATGGTTAATGGTTATATACCAACAGAAGAAATCTATAACTTATTAATTGAAACATGGCCATATGAAAAGAAACCATTCATAGCTATTATGTATGAAAAGAATAATGGTTTATATCATTTTAGTACTGATAACACATATAGTGAATTATTAACAGAATATGAACAATTACGTGGAAGTTATAAAAATATTGTTAATTCTTCATTTACTGAAAATCAAAATGAAGATAAAAAGATTAAAATCTTAGCTCAAATAGATAACATTAGAAAACTAATAAAAGAAAAAATATTTAAACATGATAACTTAGATGAATTCCATAAAGATCCATCATTATTAAAAAAACTAATAGATGACCCAAATTATAGTGCACCAGAAACAGATTTATTTAAAGATGATGAAGCAGGAGAAATAGCATTAGAATTATTTAATAATAATATTCTTTATTATGCTTCTTATCTAGATTATTTAGGTTTAGTTACTAAAGAACAAGTAGAAGAAAAAGTTCAATATTGTCTTAATAATCATTTAAGTCTAACTACAGAAACATTAGAATATTTCCATATTAAATACTTAAATAATCCAGACTTAGTAAAACTATTAGTAGATTATGGACAATTAAATAAAGTATTAAATGCTGATTATTACTTACATTATACAGAAGCTTTAGATAATAGACAGTTAGAAGATCTAATACCATATATTATTGAATCTATTAAATATAGTCCTCTTAATAAAGACTATTTAACTAAAATAGATTATCGTATCATCCAATATCCTGAAATCGCTGAAGCAATTATTGCTTTAGGTGAAGTAACTCAAATAGATTTACCAGATACAGGATTTAATGACAAAGTAATAGAATTAGTAATAGAAGCTTCTAAGAAACAACCATTTATTCAAATCAATGTAGATGTTGATAAAGATAATCATGCTTTAACAGTAGCATTAATATCTGCTGGTTGTTATAAAACAGTAATACGTAATGTTTTATATCAATATTTATCAAACGAAGAATTCTATGATTTCGTTCAAGCCAATATTGAAGACATAGCATTTGTTGATTATTTAATTGGTGCTTGTTTTACTTCATTAAAATATGAAAATCCAGAAATATTAAATGAATTAATTGGTCGACCATATGCAACAGAACAAATACTAATTCACTTAGAATATGCTGCCAACGACGTTAGTTTCATTTCTGAAGAAGCTATGGAAAGACTTCTTAAATACATGGCTAAAAAGAATAACGTTAATGAAAGAAACCTAATTAAAATAGAAAAACAATTAGGTCCTAATATAGTTAAATATTTCAATAATGATGAATTCTATGACTTCGTTGATTTACCAGAAGAAGAACTAGATAAAATACTTGCTTTATTACCTAAAGGTGAATATACAATGAGAGATGTTGAAGCAGGTTATGAATCAATCATTCAACATCTATTCATTAAGATGAAACCAAACGAAGCAAATATCTTCTCTGAATTCTTACATGCCATAGAAGATCAAGATGAAGTAAGAATAAAATATCTAAAAGAAAGATTAATAATAGATACTTCTTTAGATTTCTTATTTAAATTAATAAATGAATATGATTTAGATAATATAAATGATACAGATGATTTATTAAATCTAATAATAGAGAAATTATCTGGACCAGAAAGAGAACATTATATAGATATCTTACATGATCTAACAGATGAATATGTATCTAAAGCAAGAGATCGTTTCCATAACTATCATTACTTTGATATCATTCATCCATCTTATTCAAAACTATTTGATGAAATGATATCAAATATTGATAATAATGAATCTATTCAATTAAAATCTCGTATAGAACAAATAGCATCATATCTAGATGATAAATTCTATAAATCATTTAGTTTCTATAAATCATTACCAGAAGAATGTAAAGATCCTAGATATTTATTAGAATTCTTATGTAAGAAAATAGCAGATCCAACTAAACGTAATAAATATCTTCCATTCTTAAAAGAAGCAGTAGATTATTATGTATCTTTATTAAGAAATAAATTTTCTTATTACTTAACTATGGGAGATGAATTAAAACTTCCATATAAGAATGAACCTCGAAATACACGTAGTGCAATTAATAAATTCTATGTAACTAGATGTCATTTATTTGAAACAGAAGACGGAGAATTATTAAAAGATTTAATCTATGATAAATTAGTTGAACAAGGTGTTCCAGAAGAAATAATTGATGACTGTATTAATTATTATGGAACAGGTTTAGTTTTATATCATAAACCAGAAGAAGTAAAACAATATCTTCCTCAAGTTATTAAAACAGCTAACGAAATAGTTAGATCTCATAAAATATATAATACAACTGGTCTAGAACCAGAAGAACAAACAATAATAGATTCATTAAATGCTAATCATGAATTAATTAGATTATATTATGTAGGTGCTCCAAAGATGGACCCATATCAAATACTAATTAGTTTAAATATGCCTTTATTAAGAAAGAATCTATTAAATAATGAAGCTATGTATAATAAACTATTAGAAATAATGAAGAAGAGAAAACTTCATTTAATGCCTAGTTGTTTTGATTATTTGTTCTTAAATGGCGATATCTGTGCTGATTATTACACAATAGCATCATTCATTAATTATTTCACAGCAATTTATGAAAACGAGAGAAAGAGAATGATAGCTATTGGTAAGCACCCAGATGATGCTTTATCATCACTAACATCAATTCTTATTCAAGCAGATACTTACGGTAGAGCATCAGGAGTTTATTCACAAATCTTAGGTCCTGAAGATGCTCGTTTAATAAGAGCTAATCCAGAACCATTTAGTTCTACTCAATTTGAAGGTAATACAAGAATGAAGATGGCTGTTGAACTAACAGAAGAATGTTACAGACGTCAAACTTGTACAATTCCAACATTTGATAAAACATATGAACTAGATAGTGAAAAGAAAATGAATGTCATTGTTGGTAACTTAACTGCACCATGTAACTTAACACATGGTGAAAGAACAGGTGCCTGCATGCGTATTGGTGGTATAGCAGATTCATTATTAAGATTCTGTATTACAAATCCAAATGGTTTCTTCATTAGATTTGAAGATCCAGAAACACATGAATATATATCAAGAGTAAGTGGTTTCCGTAATGGTAACACAGTCTTCTTAAATCAATTAAGATGTAGTTGTATTCCAGATAAATATGATGACTATGATGTCATTGAAGCTTGCTCTTATGCAGCAGAAGAATTAATTGAATTAACAAAAGATTCTTCATGTCCAATAGAAAATGTTGTAGTAACACATAGATATGCATTAGAAGATTACTTTGATGGTGAAGTATTCCTTGGTATAGCTGATAATAAAGAAGGATTACCAAGATTCTATTCAGATATTGGTAATTCAGGAGTAATCCTAGCAACTACTGCTAGAGAAACAGATTTTGCTCCAGTTAAACTAGATAAATCAAAAGTACCAACATATCCAATGTGTCGTTCTAAAGTTACTTTCTCAAGAGATCCAGAAGAACTAGCAATAAAGATCAATCGTGTAGCTTCCGTTAAAGCAATTCTAGCAGGTGCTGATTATGAAGATTTAACACCAGTTGAATTCCCAGATGGTTTACTATATGGTATGGCAACAGATGATTGGTATATCTATGTTAATGATAATGGTGAAATATCATTTGATTACATTGATATAGATCCTCGTGCTAAAGAAGAAGTAACAGCAAATCTCATGATTGTTGAACAAATGATAGATAGAGAAGCACCGGAAGGAGAGATTAAACATGGGCTATAACAGACCAAATATCGGTAAAATAAGAAACTATGATAAAAATACTGGCCTTGGTGAAATAGTTTCATCAAACGGAGTATTTATGTTTACTCTAGGTGATCTTAAATATCAAGATGTTAACATCGGTGATTTAGTTAAATTTAGAGCAGAAAGAATTCATAACGCTAACAGAGCATTCTTTATCAATAAAATCCAACTAGGTTATGAATTAAAACCAGTAAAAACAGAAGGACAAAGATTTATAAGAAGAAGAGGGAATGAGTAATCATTCCCTTTATTAATAACTTATTATTTGATATAATTTAACTAGAATGGAAGCGGTTGAATGGAAAATAAAGAAGTAATGTATCACATTGGTCTTTCCCAAAAAGATATAGAAGGAGCTAAATATGCAATTCTACCAGGAGATCCAGGTAGAGTAGAAAGTATAGCTAAATTCTTATCTGGTTATAAAAAACTAGCAGTAAATAGAGAATATACTAGTTATCTAGGAACTCTAGATAAAGAAAAAGTATTAGTAATATCTACTGGTATGGGTGGCCCTTCTACTGCTATCTGTGTAGAAGAATTAAAACTACTTGGTATTGAATATTTAATTAGAGTAGGTACTTGTGGAGGCATGCAAATAGATGTTGAAGCAGGAGACATTGTTGTTGCTCAAGCAGCAATCAGACAAGAAGGTACTTCTAAAGAATATTTACCAGTTGAATTCCCAGCAGTAGCTGACTATAAAGTATTAAATGCTCTAGCTGATGCTGCTAAAGAAACAAAAGGAAGATACCATGTAGGAGTAGTTCAATGTAAAGATTCTTTCTATGGTCAACATTCACCAGAAAGAATGCCAGTATCATATGAACTACTAAACAAATGGGATGCTTGGATTAAAGGTGGAGCACTAGCTTCTGAAATGGAAACAGCATCTCTATATACTGTAGCTAGTACATTAAGAATGCATGCAGCAGCTGTACTACTAGTAGTATGGAATCAAGAAAGAGAAAAATTGGGATTGGATAATAAAACAGATTTTGATACTAACAAAGAAATAAGTGTAGCTATAAAAGCTATTAGAAAGTTGATAGAAGAAAATGAATAAATTTATCCAAGAAAATAGAACATTACTACTATTACTATTCTTAATCTTAGTAGTAGTATTAATTCTAGTATTTAAACACAAAGAAGCAAAAACAGATCCAATATATGATTTAAGTAAAGTTAAAATAATTGATATTGATACAGCAATATCATTATATGATGATGTAGAACCACACGTTTATATCATTGGTCGTGAAACATGTTCAGCATGTCAAACATTCATGCCAGCAGTTAATGAAATAATCGATAAACATCATATAACAGTTTATTATCTTGATTTAAATAGTATTGATAGAACAACACCTCAATATGAAATATTTAAATCACTATTAAACTTTAACTATGAATATGATAATAAAAAAGGTACTATGGATACCTTCATCGGTTATACACCAATGATTCTAATATCTAGTAATCATGATACTATTTATGGATCATTAGGTTCAATGACACCTGATGTCTTTGAAATCATCTTAACTGAATATGGTATAATCAAGGAGTAAAGGAGTTTATTATGGGAAAGAAAGACGTATTATCTCAAGCATTTACATGGTTATTTATAGGATTACTAATATGTTTTGGTATATCATATGTAGCAACTATTAATGAAGATGTTACTATGAAGGTATATGGTGCTCTAGGTGGTTATGCTTACATCGTATATGCCGTAATAGAACTAGCATTAGTTATCTTCTTAGCCGTAAGAATAAGAAAGATGAACCCAGTAACAGCTAAAATAGTATATTGTTTATATACCGGTTTTACTGGTTTAAGTTTAGGAGGTTTATTTGTTTATTACACTAAATCTTCAATAGCATTTGTTTTCTTAGCAACTGCTATTATCATGGGAGTCTTTGCTTATATTGGTAAACATACTAAGATGGACTTAACTAAAACAGGAACATACCTAATAATTGCTTTATTAGCAATAATCCTATTAGAAATAATTAATATGTTCTTACTAAACAATACCTTAAATATAATATTATGTATTGTATGTATCGTAGTATTTGCTGGATATATAGCTTATGATATTAATATTGCTTTAAGAAATGAAGAAGCTGGTGGATTCCAAAATGATGGTATCTACTTAGCATTCCAATTATTCTTAGATTTCATTAATATTTTCATAAGATTACTACAATTATTTGGTAGAAGAGATTAAAAAGCTTATTAATAAGCTTTTTTATTTGTATTAAAAAACAAATAATGATATACTCTTTTATGTGATGGCCTGTTGGTGAAGTGGTTTAACACATAACCCTCTCAAGGTTACATTCACGGGTTCGAAACCCGTACAGGTCACCATTTATAAATAAAATCGAACAAAAATAGTTCGATTTTTTTATTAATTCAACTTAAAGTTTAGTCAAATCAACGTATACTTTATTTTTACAAATACTAAAAATATATTATAATACTTAGCAGGAGGGAAAAATATGAAGAAAAAACTTATATTAGTATTAATTCTATTTATATTTATCGTAACATTTGCAGGTTGTGCTAAAAAGGATACAGAAGGAACAATTAAACCAACTGAATCATCTTCTGCTTTCAAAAAAGATTATGAAGCACTAAATGGTAAAACAAACAAAGCTGGGAAAGAACATCGTACTGTAAGTATTCCAGAAGCAAACCCAATGCAAGAAATTACACCAAAAGAATTAGTAGAAAAAATTGAAAACGGAGAAACATTCTATGTTTACTTTGGTTCATCACTATGTCCTTGGTGCCGTTCAGTAATTGAAAAAGCTATTGAAGTAGCTAACAAGAAAGGTATTAAGACTATCTATTATATTGATATTTGGGATGAAGAAGGAAATGAAATCCTAAGAGATAGATATGAATTAAATAAAAAGAATAAACCAGTAAGATCTATTGAAGGTACTGAAGAATATTATAAATTCTTAGAAGCATTTAAAGATTTATTAAGAGATTATACTTTAACAGATTCTAAGAACAAAGTAGTAAGTACTGGCGAAAAGAGAATTTATGCTCCTAACTTCTTCTATGTTGAAGATGGTAAAGCAGTTCGCATGGTAGCTGGTTATTCTGAAAGACAAAAAGATTCAAGACAAGAACTAACAGAAGAAATGCTTGCTGACGAAGAAGCAATGTTTAACGAATTCTTTAAATAAGATAGAGTAATCTATCTTTTTTTATGTTATAATTTTTTTATGATGGAATGGTATGGTGGTGACACTATGAAAAGAAGAGGTTTTACATTAGTTGAAATGCTTGCTGTTATAGCATTAGTAGGTTTTCTAGCAGTCATTGGTGTTGCTACATATACTAACGTTAATGAAGCTGCTAAACAAAAAACTTTAGAATCCAAAAAAGAACAAATTCGTTCTTCTGCTATGAAGTGGGCGAAAGAAAATAATATAACTAATAAAACAATTATTTCAGTTAATGCTTTAGTAGTTGAAGGTTATTTGACTGCTGATGAAAACAGAATTGGTGAGATTGGTTTAATAGAAAATCCAGTTACTGGCGATAATATGATTTGTAATACTGTAGATATCTCTTTTAAAGATGGTAATGCCATGGCAGAAGTAAATGATACAGTACAAAACTGTGATTTAGCTACACAATCATTAACAGATAATAAAATAAATGTTACTGTAATCGATGCAGATGGACATAATAAATCTGGTGGAACTAATAGTTCAATTTCTAATTGGACTAACAAGAATGTAATTATTGTTGTATCCAGTACAGAATATGATAGAGATGCTGTAAGTATTTCTTACGACTTTGAAGGAAATACTAAAGTAAAGAATGTATCTGGCTTACAAAAGTATACAGGTAATGGTTATCTAGATAAAGATACTGCAGAATTATATTATAATGTCTTTAATATAGATGGTAATCTTTTACTTAATAATAAGGTGGTTGTTTCTTATTCTTTAACTACTGGGAAAGTAAAGAGTAGATCATATACTGTTAGAATAGATAAAGAAGAAGCAACAGCTTCAGCAAAAGATAATAATGAGTGGATGACTACCGATAAACCTATCTATGTTTTAGTAGATGATGGTAAAGGTAGTGGACCTAAATATTTCTATGTAACTAAATCAACTACTGAAGAACTA
>JAEEGL014639916.1_pt1 | contig 16559 bp, 14 predicted proteins | sample 9134231 | NCBI WGS metagenome assembly JAEEGL01 (sample SAMN16246548, study PRJNA631951) | gut metagenome | biome: gut microbiome; feature: rumen; material: fiber-attached | host: Bos | place: Iran: Karaj | collected 2018-10
GAAGATGGAGAAGAGCGGTGCCAAGGCTTACCTGGTTAACACCGGTTGGAACGGAACTGGCAAGCGTATCTCAATTCCTGATACACGTGGTATCATCGACGCTATTCTGGATGGCAGCATCCTGAAGGCTGAGACCAAGAAGATCCCGTACTTCGACTTGGAGGTTCCCACAGAGTTGCCCAACGTTAATCCCGCTATCCTCGATCCCCGCGACACTTACGCAAGTGCATCAGAGTGGGAAGAGAAGGCTAAGGATTTGGCTGCTCGCTTCATCAAGAACTTTAAGAAGTACGAGGGTAACGAGGCTGGTAAGGCACTTGTTGCTGCTGGTCCAAAGTTGTAATCAACTTAAACCCTATATAAAAACGCAAGGGCTCACAGAAATGTGGGCCCTTGTTTTTTTCTTCTATTCTGCTTTGTGCATTCCCACACTACCATCCTTTGATATCTTGAGATATACATCTGCGCTTTCGTCGTATGGCATGTCATCTTCGAGTGTAACGGTATAATACACATAGTCTTTGATGCCGTGCTTCTCATACCAAAGTTGCGGTTCTGTACCAGAATCGCGCAAACCGCAGACCCAAGAGCCTCCTTTGATAGGAATACCCGCAGAATAGGCTATCACAGGATAGGCGGGGCCATTACCCGGAGTCATCGTTTCCAAGAGTATCTTCGTATAGTCAGCTTTAACTTTATCCTCAAACAGACGGTATTTTTTTATTTCAGGGTAGAAACAGGCTATTCGGAGACTGTCGCTTCCGAATGGTACTGCCATAAAGTCAAGCTTTTCGATGCTGTCATTAAATACAAGGTGCATTATATCTGGCAGAAGAATTCGTTCTTCGAACTTTCCTTTGTTACATGAGACTTTCTTCAATTTGGCCCTTTTCCCATTGAATTCACCTGTAAGTATGACGCGAAAATGCTGTACTCCTTGCATCTTCAGATATTCTTGCATGGCAGTTGGGAGCGAGTCTAAGATATCCTCGTAATTCGTATTGACTATCTGCGCATGCCCTGCCATTGCGACGACTGTCAGCAACGCTGCGATGATTGTTCGCTTAATCATGTGTTTTTACCTTAGCTTATAATTAACATCTCTATTTATTAAAACGTAGAAATTGTAGAAATGTTATATAAAGAAAGAAATCTTTAAGCAGTTTTAACGTTTCAGAATAGAGCTCCCTATCGGAGAAGAACTGAAGAAAAAGAAATCCGCCGTCTGGAGTTGACGGCGGATATGAGATATAAGGTTGGGAGTTATCGTCTAACTCCTAATTTACTCTCCCAGGCTCCTTGATGGCCTGTTCCTGGAACATCTTTGGAGTGACTTTAACTGGTTCTATCATAAACTCAGGTCTGCTCCAACTGAAGAGAGACAGACGGAAGAACTCTGGGTCCTGCTGAGGCACAAGGAAAGCCTTATGCACCTTGCCGTTCCTATCGAAATACGCTATGTAGTCGCGGGTGTAGTTACCATCATCGCGCCTGCTTTCAAAAAGAATCCATCTGTCTGTGCTGGAAAAAGAGGGGTAGCTCTCTGCCCTATTACTATTCATCGCCTTTGTATCTATGAGCTGACCAGTCTGTTGGTCCAGAATCTCTATCTGGGCCGATGGATGCCAAATATGGAACAGCCCATGTGGTCCCTCAGCAAAGAGCACATAGCGATTGTCGCAGCTTACATGCTGCTCCACGGCACTACGCTCTTTACTACGGGCATCATAAATAAGCTTAGGCTCTCCCAATGTACGCGTTTTCATATCAAAGGGCGCACGATACAGGTTATACTGTAGCTGACGATAATGGTTCAGCGTCTCGTTCATGCCGTTATTCATATCTTCGAATTCATGACGAGCAGAACAGAAATACAGCCATTTGCCGTCGGGGCTCCATGAAGGGAAGAGTTCCAGTTCTATGCTATCTGCCAAGACCGTCTGCATAGTATTCTTCTCCACATCGTAAAAGACAATATCGCTGGCAGATTCCATTACCTCCACCTTAGTAATATCACGAGTATGGAACGACTGGACAGTACGGTCTGTACTGAATGCTATCAACGGGAGCGTAGGATGCCATGAAGGATAAACGGCAGCAGAAATCATCTCTGGCGTTTTCAGTCGTATATTCTTTAGCCTGCCATTGGAGACAATCATCGTGGCGTCATGGCTAATACGAATGTGGAATATCAAATTATCCGTCTTGTAGTTCTGATAGCTGTGACAATTAATGCAAACACCCTCTGTCTCCTTACTGATCTGGCGAGTATTAAAGATGTCACTCTCCTTGAAATTTTCCAGACAACGCTGGCGGATGGCCAGATGCTCAAAACCAACATACGTAGGAGCCAAAGCACGATAAGAGATATAGGGGTCGATACTATCCGGGGCTACCTCAATAAAAAAAGGCTTGAAACGGCTCCACTTATCTCGCTGCTTGCAATAAACATCCACTTGCATCTTGTTGCCTTTGGCAGAAGCCAACAGCTCTTTCCATTCGTCCTCGGGAATTAACACCTTGTTGCCCTTGCCATAGTTGTATGCTACATCTCCCACCTGGATATGTGCCACCACCTCATCGGCTTCATCCATCATAAAGTTCAATGGTGCTATATTAACAGGAATCGTAACATCAGTGTAATCAGGATATATTTCTGGTTTTTCACTTTTCTGCTTATAATCCTGTGGCAATGAAGGATGAGTGCTGCACGCACCTAGCACCAGCATTGCAAGCAATGTTAATTGATAGTTGATAGTTGATAGTTGAAACTTATTCATCGAACATTGAACATTTTAACGTTTGCAATAATCAGCCCTCCCCTTTGGGGAAGCGGGGAGAGGGGCTTTTTATTAATATGACTTAATCTCCCTCAGTATGCAGTAGTCCCACCAATAGGTATCGCCATACGAGGGTTGGAGCGAAGCACCCATCTGATCCATACTCATACCGCTCTGTCCATATTCCTTTACCGAATTTATAAAGGATTTATATCGCTCCATTATCTGGGGATCAATATTGAAACACGAAATATCCTCCGGCCCAGTCTTCAGCTCGTAATGGAAAAGCAACATAGCCTCCTGAAAATAACGATGGAAAGGCTTTTCGGGAAATAAGCTACGACGATGCATCGCCTGTTCCCAGAAACTATTTATATCCCTACTCTGCAGGCAATATGCCAAAGCCATATCCAGCATCTCCAGTTTGTCTGTTGGCGTACAGGATAACTTATGTATCAGCGTAGGTTCAACAAAATAGTCGTCGCTTCCCACCATAGAAGAACCTTCATTATACAATTTCTTTACCAGGCCGAATCTTGGGCTTGATGCTATAAGTGTTGTATCTTCCAGATAGGGACGCATCTCTCTCGCCCACTCCTTATGAAAAGTAGAATGCTCCAGCAAGCGAAGGTATTTGCGAACATTATCATACTCTCCATTAATGAGGGCACAGCGGGCAAGCACACGAAGCGTATAATAAGAAAAGCCGTAGTGCATGCTACGCTCTATGGCTCTGCGAATACCAAAGCAGGTTTCTCCAAAATTGTAATATATGAAGTCGCCCGTAGTATCGCACAGACGCACGACAACAGAATCACTCATCACGGAAGGTTTGGCAGGACGATTGTTGTACTGATAGCGGTTCAGCAACTCGCCCTTATTCAGAAGAGCAATATCACGATACATTACCATCAGCCTCGAAGGGTTTCCCTTGGCTGTACGAGCCTCATCCAAGACATCATCCCAATGCTGCTCATCTACAGCACGCAACATCCTCAGTTCGGCATAATAATTGGTATCCGAACAATTTCTTTCATTGACAATACGGTAGGCACCTATAGCAAAAATCAACATAAGCAACTGGCTAACTGCTATGCCTTTTACCCCAAATCTATTGCTACATCTCCACCCTAATAATGGGCAAAGCAACGAAGAGGCTATTGCCCATACAAAGGGAGCTTCCAACCCATAATCACGTACAGAACCGATCTCAAAACGCTTAAGGCCGAAAAGCCATGGCTGGTCTGGACGCATCAAGGTAGTGCCACTGGTCTCCAAAAGAGGAACAATAGCACAAACAGCTATTAGCAATGGAAGAGCTTTCCAATCCTTACGCCAATTATCTACAACCAGACGAAGAGCAATAAGGGCAGCAGCCAATAATGCATATATGCCCAACGGATAATAGAACAAGACGGGCACAAGAAGCATCTGGACATAGCCGCCATATTTAAGATTCTTTGTATAGTTGATGGATAAAAGCAGCGCAAAGAACAAGCCAAAAGAGTGGTAGAAACTGTAGTCAAGATCCCTTAGGAAATAAATCCAATAGCCCAATTGTACCTCAGTACACAACAAAGCCAGCAAAGGAACAAGCAACAGGAAAGTCAACTCATGCCTTACGTGAAACGAGCGCCATGCTATGCAGAAACTTAACACCCACAGGAGGATAAGCATGGCTGCACCATAGGCTGGATAATAGAAGTACTGTGTGAAATAGGAACCTATCCACGAAAGGAAACCGCCTGGCATACGCACACACTCATGGAAATACACCATGGTATCATTCCAGTGTCCACGGTCCTGCATAAAAAACAGGGTATCTGCATTCTTCCCTATCAGGAATATCCACGCAAACACAACGAATGAAACACAATATATAATAGGTAACAGCCATAGAGGAAAACCAAATGTTCTTCCCTTCTTTTCTAAGCTCACCGTCTTAGGAGCCTGAACAGGTACATGCTTTTGTCTCGATTTCTTGCTCATAACGGGGCAAAGATACGAATTAGTGAGTAAAAGACAAAATAAATTTTGCTTTTCCCACTCTAAATCGTATCTTTGCAGAAACAAAAGAATCATTATGACAAAGAAGAGTATTTTTATAGCTCTCTTGCTTTCCGCATGGCTTCCCGCCAGCGCTCAGCAATATAAGATACCTGTATCGGAGCAGCACGAGAAAATGCAAACGGGCCAGTACGAACCCACATGGGAATCACTGGAGACTCACCAAACACCGGAATGGTTCCGCAATGCCAAGTTCGGTATCTGGGCGCACTGGGGCCCCCAGTGCGTAGAAGGTTCGGGCGACTGGATGGCTCGTTCCCTTTATATGGAGGGCAGCAATGAATACAAATGGCATGTAGAGCATTACGGACATCCTTCGGAGGTGGGATTCAAGGACATCCTGCCGCTCTTTAAGGCCGAAAAATGGGAACCCGAGAAATTGGTGGAACGTTACAAGCGGTGCGGTGCACAGTACTTCTTTGTGCTGGGTAACCATCACGACAACTACGACCTGTGGGACTCTCAGTACCAGCCATGGAATTCTATGAACATCGGCCCACACAAAGATATTCTGGCAGAGTGGGCAAAGGCTGCAAAGAAGGTTGGCCTGCCACTTGGCATCTCGTTTCATGCCGACCATGCCTGGACTTGGTACGAACCCGCTCAGCGCTATGACTTGGAAGGCCCTAAAACTGGCGTTTACTATGACGGCAACCTGACAAAAGAGGACGGCAAGGGCAAATGGTGGGAAGGACTAGACCCGCAAATGCTCTACCAGCAGAACCACCCCATGAGCCAAGGCTCCTGGGACAACGGACGCATACATGCACAATGGGGATGGGAAAACGGAGCCTGTCCGCCATCACAGGAATTCGTCACAAACTTCTACGACCGTACGCTTGACGCCATCAATCGCTATGAGCCTGACCTCATCTACTTCGATGTAACGGTACTGCCTTTCTATCCCCTAAGTGACTGTGGTCTGCGTATTGCCACCCACCTCTATAACAAGAATCCTCGCGGCGTGGTTTTCGGTAAGATTCTTAGCGACGACCAACGCAAAGCCCTGACGTGGGATGTAGAACGCGGCGCGCCCAACGAAATCATCCCCATTCCCTGGCAGACATGCAACTGCATAGGAGACTGGCACTATACCACCAGAATATATGAAAACGACCAATATAAATCCGCAGCTACAATCATCAAGCAGTTGGTGGATATCATCTCAAAGAACGGCAACCTACTGTTGAATATTCCCCTGCGTGCTGATGGCACTTACGACGAGAAGGAATCTAAGATACTTGACGACTTGGAGGCTTGGATGACGCAGAATGGCGAGAGTATCTTCGGCACCCGTCCCTGGGAGAAATTCGGTGAGGGACCTATAGCCGAGAAAGATATCAAAATTAATGCTCAAGGCTTTAACGACGGTCAGTTTGCTGGAATGGATTGTCGCGACGTTCGTTTCAACCAGACAAAAGAACATCTTTACGTTACCGCTATGGGGTGGCCCACAGACAAGCGTCTCGTCATCAAATCATTGGCGAAGGGCAACCCATACTTCAAGAAGCGCATCAATTGCGTTCAGCTCTTGGGTTATGGAAAAGTAAAAGCTCGCCAAACTGCGGAAGGACTTGAAGTAGAACTTCCACAAACGACAAATAAAATTGCCCCTGTTTTAAAAATCAGAAAATAAGTCCCTCCCCCGAGAAGAGGAAGACTTAAGTCTAAGGTCAAAAAAATGATTAAAGAATATCTTGTTATAAGCCGCACTAACGGAACTACACGCACAGGTTCGCCTTATGCCGTGCTGAAGGTCGCAGACTTGATAGAAACCATGAACATCTCCGTATGGGATCTGCAACCTACAGCCGAGCCCAAGGTAGGCCAGTTAGTAAGTTTCTATGCTATAAAAGACAATGCCGGAAAGAAATCATGTTCATTAACAGACATGAAGCCCGGACAGATGCCTTTGATGGATCACCCCCTGTACAATCTGCTGCCCCGTCCTATCCGCAGAGATGTATGGGACAACACTATCAACAAGCTCATCAGCTTTTGTTCCGACCAGAGCCTCATCCCCATCATCCGTGATTTTGCAGACAAGCTTTACGCTCCTTATTGCAAATATCCCGCCGCCACCAGTGTGCATCACGCATTCCCTGGCGGCTTGACCAATCATACCTACCAGATGCTGCACATGCTGGAGGGGCTGTACCCTTGCCTTCCTTACGAAATAAAAGTAGAACGCTGTATTCTGGCTATCCTCTTCCACGATTACGGCAAAGTATATGAATACAATACAGAAGGCGAGACGCAGACCGACATGTATCTGTTGGGGCATATCTTTATCGGTGCCCACAAGTTGCAGAATGTTTTGGAGCAGCAAGGAATTGACGGAGAAGAGATTAAACGTATCATACACGTAATCCTGGCTCATCACGGCACACGCGAATTCGGAAGTCCTGTACTGCCTTGTACACAGGAAGCCATTATCGTGAATCTGCTTGACAACCTAAGTGCCAAGACAGATGCCGTAGAGGGAACCGGAAACATGGAAGTATGCTCTCCTTTAGGGACCCGAGTCATTAAGTAGAGTCTCCCCCCAACAAAAGAAAGATGAGCAACAGCTACACGCCCGAGGAACTGGAAAAGCTACAAACCGCGCTTTACCAGATTCTTTCTGAAATAAAACGTGTCTGCAAAAAACACGGTATCAGATACTTCATAACAGGAGGAACAGCCATAGGAGCATACTTCTGGGAGAAGATACTGCCGTGGGACGATGACGTAGATGTGGGCATGCTACGCCCCGACTATGAACATTTCATGAGCGTGGCGCAAGAAGAATTTGGGGACGAGTATTTTGTTCAGACTCCCGAGACTGATTCTCATGTACCATTCTTCTTCATGAAAGTCAGGATGAATGGTACGGAATTCAACGAGGAAACGTTCAGCCACATAAAGATGCATCAGGGAATATACGTTGATATATTCCCCTTTGACAAGGTTCCCAAGAGCAAAAGGAAAGAGCAGATTCAATACAATATCCTTAATTTCCTGAACGGCCTTTTCATCGCCAAGGAAATATGGCAATGGAGATTCTGCGGTCATTGTGACATAGCAAAGCCAAGGGAAAGAGGATTTATACCTTGCCTTATGACAAGGATTCTGACAACGCTCTTACCCAAGAGCATCATCTTTTGGATGATGAAACGCACGCAGACATTCTTCAACAATAGCGAAACTGAGATTTACAAAAACATCATTACCAAAAGCGAACGCATAGCATCATATGATGTTACTCACGCACAACTGGTAAAACTGGGCAATCTGGAGGTAGCAGCCCCTAAAGACCTGCTTACCTACCTCAATAACCACTACGGCAAAGTCAGGAAAGATATCCCTGATGAGATGAAAGTGAGTCACAGACCTTTAAAACTTAAATTCAAAGAATAATGGGTAAACCGGAAAGAAATCATGCCTTTGACATTCTGTGCGGCATCTGCATCATCAGAATGGTAACACTGCACATCATGGGTTTCTGCGGAAAAGATAAGGTGGACTGGTGGCTCGACATAATGCAATGGAGCTACTTCTTCATGAGTTTCTTTTTCTTCAAGGCCGGATACTTTAACAAAGGAACGGGTACGAATGATAAGGAGTACCTAATAGACAGGTGCAAGAGACTGCTCATCCCCTACCTCAGTGCAGGCTTTATCGGCTGTGTCATATATTTTTCTTTTTACCCGCATCTCTCAGCCAAATACAAAGGATGGGTAGAACCACTAAATATTGAACATATATGGACCAATAGCGGTTTCTACGGGAACGGGCCTGTTTGGTTCCTGTTCTCTTTCTTCAGCATGTACATTCTGGTACATTATATAGAAAAGATAAAACATCTGCATTGGATAGCAGTTACATTTCCAGCCGTAAGCTACCTGCTATGGAGATGGGGCAATCCTCTGTGGATGTCGGCCAACAATCTGTTTATTGCCACATTCTTCTTCTATCTGGGGCGTTTCTGGCGCATCCTGATGGAACGCTACACAAAGAAACAGATGAGGTATCTTTCCGTAGTGCTGACGCTGGCGTTCGTATGCATAAACTTCCTCGTTCCGGGCAAGTATATCATGAGCTACAATGAATTTGCAGGAAACCCGCTGACGGCTGTCATAGATGCCATTCTGGCCTTATGCGGACTGTCTGGACTGTTACTGACGGCACGTCCTGTACGCATTCCCGGATTATGTTTCATAGGACAGCACAGCATGGTTTACTTCATATCACACTATCCCATGCTGTATTTCTACAGATTTATGCATCTGAGCTTTGGCAGAAGCATATACAACAGGTGGGAAGAGGTGATTATTCTCATTCCCGTTGTATTCTGCATCTGCTCTTGGTTTGTACCTTACATCGAGAAGATTCCCTGGTTAAGCGGAAGGTGGAATTCTACCGCTAAGCCATCTGTTCCGCTCAATGAACGGAACTAACCACGTACATATACACAGGATGATAAGAGTAACCAGAATGAAATCATCCCAGTGCTTATTCATCCCCCTGCCTGCTACGCCAAGTACCATACTGTAATACAACAATATGGGATAATGAAGTACAAAATAAACCATACTATGCTCTCCGATATATGCGACAACCGGCACACGGAAAACAGGCATTGACAGAAGAACACCAGAAATGCCACACAATGCACATGTAGTATTGATTATAGCTCCCCATGGACGATGTACCCAATGATTCAGACTCATATCATATTCACCATGCCAATAATGATTCCCGAACAGAAATACAAGAAGTAGCATCAAAGACACAAACAGGAAAGCCTGTTTTGGCATTTTATGAAGCATCCAGTGCCAGCATTTGCCCAGATAGAAGAAGAAAACACCCATAAAGACATTACCCAGACTCATAGGCACCTCTATTTTATATTCCGCTAATGCCCAACTGGCCAAAGGGAAAAACATAGCCAGATATGCCAGATATGGAACCTTCTGCATGAAATAAACCATCACATACATACAGAAGAAGGAGAACAGGAACCACACAGGCGGATTACCGTAGAAATGACTCTGCATCCAGATATGACTCCACTCCAACTTATCCCAATACTTGTGCAATTCATTAGGGAACATCAGAAGAATGCCAAAATAAAAGACACTGCCTATAGCCCCCCATGCAAAATAAGGAATCATCAAACGCTTGAACTTATCCTTAAGAAAAAACTTGGTTGGAGCCGAAATACTTTTGTTGAAATAACCTGCCTTGAAGAAAAAGAAGCAGATGAAGAAAAAGGTCCATGCCATCAGTTTGTCAAACCACATCGTACACCCCCTAAAACCACACATACTGACAGAATGCAAAACAATCATCCTGAGAATGCAGAGTCCGCAGAGCAAGTCAAAAGCATGATTTCTCTCTTTCATGATGCAAAGGTACGAAAACCATTGAATATTGAACATTGAACGTTGAACATTTTTATGGAATTCGATACAAAATTCAAAATTGTCAATTACGAATTGTGAATTATGAATTAAAAATATTAATTTTGCATCATGAAACAAGCACTTGTGGATGTTTCCGTACTAATTTTGTTCTTCAACCGGCCAGAGCCGTTGAAGCAAGTTTTTGCGCAAGTGCAGAAAGCACGTCCCGCACGACTTTTCCTTTACCAAGACGGGCCTCGCTCTAAAAAAGATATGGAGGGTTTATTGGCTTGCAGAGAAGTTGTCAGCCAGATTGACTGGGATTGCGAGGTGCACCAACTATATCAAGAGCGTAACTACGGATGTGATCCGTCCGAGTTTATTTCCCAAAAATGGGCATTCAGCCAAACGGACAAATGTGTGGTATTGGAAGATGATGATATACCTGCCGTGTCGTTCTTTACGTTCTGCAAAGAAATGCTGGACCGCTATGAGAATGATGAACGCATCACCATGATTTCCGGCTTTAACGTAGAGGAACAGACATCCGATATTGAGGAGGATTATTTCTTCACGACCAACTTCAGTATCTGGGGATGGGCTTCTTGGAGAAGAGTCATTGACCTGTGGGACGAGCATTACACATGGATGGATGACCCACAGGCTGTAGCTCAGCTAAAAGCCATCATAAAGGAACGCGGCTACCGCAACGACTTCCTACCTATGTGCGAACAACACAAATCTCAGGGAAAAGCCTTTTACGAAACCATATTCTGGGCTCACCTGCTGATGAGCAACGGGCTTTGCATCGTTCCACGTCGCAACATGATAAACAATCTGGGTGCTACAGCAGGTAGCACACACTTTGGAGGCTCATTGGAGACAATGCCTCGTGGATACCGCCGTATCTTCACCATGACGCGGTTCGAGCAGGAAACATCTCTCCGGCATCCTGAATATATTATGGAACACGTTGCATATCGCAAGAGAGCCTACAAGATTATGGGGTGGATGAATCCGTGGATAAAGATCGGACGCTCTTTTGAGGAGTTGTTCCTGAACCTGCGTTACGGAAACTTCCGTTTCATCCTACAATCATTAAACAAGCGCATCCTCAAATGGATGGGAAAGACAGCATACAAATGAGAGTCCTCCTAATTAGTACCAGCGACCTTACAGGCGGAGGTGCCATTGCAGCCTACCGACTGATGGAAGCCCTGAACAATAACGGTGTCAAGGCTAAGATGCTGGTACGCGACAAAATATCATCCTCTGTTACTGTAGCTCAGGTTGGGACAAAAATTCCCAAGGTATTGGAACGCATGCAGATTATGTCGCACATGAAAGGTAAACTTTGGCAGGCGGATACAGCCGACTTCGGTATCAATGTCACCAAGACCGACGAATACAAAGAAGCCGACGTGATTCATCTGCACTGGATTAATCAGGGAATGGTTTCCCTCTCCTGTCTGAAGCAGATGATAAAGGATGGCAAGAAGATTGTCTGGACGCTGCATGATGAATGGCCTTACTTGGGTATCTGTCATTACAGGGGCGACTGTCAGGAAACAGAGTGCAAGAACTGTCCTCTTCTGCCAGGCAACACAGCCCACAAACATTTTCTCAAGAAGCAGGAATTGTATAAGAAGGGTAACATCACCTTTGTAGGATGTAGCGAATGGATTACCCAAAGAGCCAAACAGGCGATGCCAGAGGAACAGGTGGTACACATTAACAATTGTATCCCTCACAACATATTCCGTCCTATCGACCAGCAAGAAGCACGCAAGAGACTGGACCTGCCGCAGGACAAGAAGATTATCCTCTTCTGTTCCCAAAATCTCAACGATGAACGCAAAGGCTACGTCTATTTGCAGCAAGCTTTGGAGAAACTCTCAACCATTAACTCTCAACTCTTAACAATATGCGTGGGCAAGGGTGGCCGATACATCAGCAGTCCGGAAGAAATGGCCAACATGTATGCCGCAGCAGATGTTTTCGTGACACCCAGTCTGCAAGACAATCTACCCAACACCATAGCTGAGGCCATGTCATGTGGAACTCCATGCGTCGGTTTTAATGTGGGCGGCATACCGGAAATGACAGACCATCTGCAAAACGGCTATGTTGCCCAATACAAAGACGTAGCAGATTTGGCAGAAGGCATCCAATACGTTCTTTCTCATGACATGCGTGAGGTGGCTCTTCATAAAGCTGCATCGGCTTATGGAGAGACACGTGTTGCCCAAAAGTACATAGATGTATATGAATCAAGATAAAGTTGTAAATTCGCTCCCGTTAATAACCATAGCTACTGTCACCTACAATGCAGGAGCTACGTTACAACGTACATTAGACAGTGTCGCTGCACAGGATTATGATAAGATAGAACATCTAATCGTAGATGGACTTTCCACGGACAAAACGCTCAGTATAGTGCAGCGATATGTAGAGCAGAACAACAACAGACACCAGATTCGCCTGACAAGTGAACCTGATGACGGTCTCTATGATGCAATGAATAAGGCATTGGCGCTTGCATCTGGAGATTATATTGTTTTCCTAAATGCAGGAGATAAGCTGCACAGCCAAGATACTATCTCAAAAGTTGCAGCATGCGCCCGTTGGAGAAAAGGCAGGAATAGCAACCCTGCCATAATCTACGGTGAAACAGATTTGGTGGACGACAAGGGGAATTTCCTTCGGCATCGTCGGCTAACCACACCAGAGAAACTCTCGTGGAACCATTTTCTCCAAGGCATGCGTGTATGCCATCAGTCGTTCTACGTTCGCGCAGACTTTGCAAAAAGCGAAAACTACAATCTGGATTACCGTTATTCTGCCGACTACGACTGGTGCATTCGCATCATGAAGAAAGCTGCCAAACGCAGAGTACCCATCAAGAATACCCATGAGATTCTTACAGATTACCTCAACGAAGGGATGACGACCCAGAACCATCGTAAATCTCTCATAGAGCGTTTAAAACTGATGGCCATGCATTACGGATGGGGACGTACTATAGCCGCCCACGGCTGGTTTGTGGTAAGAGCTGTCATTAAGAGATAAAAAAGCCTCTCCCCTAACCCCTCCTCCGTGAGGGAGGGGAACTGAAGTGCAAAGATTTCAAATAGTTTTCAACTTTCAATTTTCAATTTATGAAAATAGCAATCATAGGAGCAGGAAATATGGGAGGTGCCACCGCCAGAGGATTGGCACAGAGCAAACATATTGATGCAAAAGACATCTATATCAGTAACCCCAGCAAGGGTAAGTTGGATGCCATTAAGGCAGAGTTTCCTGGGATAAACATCACGCAAGACAATAAAGAATGTGTAAAGGATGCCGATATGGTCATCCTTGCCGTCAAGCCTTGGAAAGTTGAAGATGTTTCTCGGGAAATAGCTACTCACCTGAAGAGCGGAAACGTGATTTTAGGAAGCATGGCTGCAGGCACAAACACAGAAAAGATAGAAAATCTGTTTGGGCAGCATCCCGTCTATATCATCATACCTAATACTGCTATCGCTGTCCGTCAGAGTATGACCTTCATTGCACGCAAGAACACCACCCCCAAGATGGACAATGAGATACTGACCATCTTCAAGGAGCTGGGCGATGCCATGATTATAGAAGAACGATTGATGGGAGCTGGCATGGCTCTTGCCAGTTGTGGAATTGCCTATGCCATGCGATATGTCCGCGCAGCCACTGAAGGGGGAGTAGAATTAGGTATGTACGCCAAGGATGCCCAGCATATAGTAGAACAGACTCTTCTGGGAGCTGTAGAGCTGCTACGTGCCAACAATAGTCACCCCGAAGCCGAGATAGACCGTGTGACGACACCGGGCGGAATTACTATTCGCGGACTGAACACGATGGAAGAAAACGGCTTTACAAACAGCGTGATTAAAGGTCTGAAGGCAAGCAAATGAAGCTAACAGATAAAGTTTTGGCAACAATGAAATCGGCCGACACGGAAAGTCGGTTTGAGCTATACGTCACCCGCACACCGGGCTACCTTTGGGCCTGCCTATTCCAGAAGTTGGGCATCCACCCCATAGCCGTTACCTTGATGAGTATCGTCATTGGAGCCGCCAGCGGATATTTTTTCTACCTTCCCAACTTGAAGATGAACCTCATAGGCATCCTCTTACTGATTTGGGCAAACTGGTACGATTGTGCCGACGGCCAATTGGCACGTATGACTGGCAAGAAGACGCTCATTGGTCGTATCCTTGACGGCTTTGCCGGAGATGTATGGTTCTTCTGTATCTATCTAGGGCTTTGCCTGAGATTGGCGCCAGAATGGGGAGTATGGATTTGGTTGTTGGCAGCATGGGCCGGACTCCATTGTCATGGTCGCCAATGCGCTATAGCCGATTATTATCGTAACATACATCTGTGGTTCTTTCTGGGAGAGGGAAAGAGCGAGCTGGCAACCAGCAGGCAGGAAGAAGAAGAGTTCCGCAGTCTGAAATGGAAAAGTCGTGAATGGTTCCACAAACTCTACCTGTTCTTTTACATAAGATACACCAAGAGTCAGGAGGACCAGACCCCCGTCTTCCAAAATCTCTTCCAAGCTATACAGGAAAAACTGAGTGGTAAGGTTCCTGAGGACATGCGGCATCGATTCCGTCAGGACAGTCTTCCGCTGATGCCTATCACAAATATTCTAACCTTTGATACACGAGCAGGCGTGCTTTTTCTGTCCGTACTAATAGGACACCCCTGGATATATTTCATCTTCGAATCTACCGTGCTGGAGATCCTACGTTACCATATGATTCATACGCATGAAAACTTCTGCCAGAAATACCTCGATGAGATAAGTAGCCGCATCCCTAGCCCCTCTCCCATGGACGAAGGGAACTAAGACTCAACAATAAACAGTAAACCAGAACAAATGAAGAACAATAAGCACATAGCACTCCTATTGGCTGGCGGCAAATCATCAAGGATGAACACCAACCGCCCCAAGCAGTATATCGAAGTGAACGGAGAAACTGTGCTCAAACACACCATGAAGGCCTTCCAGATTCACCCGCTCATACAGGACATCTATGTAGTATGTGCCCACGGTTGGGAAGATACCGTACAGGAGGAAGCACAAAGCGGTGAGATAACCAAGTTCCGTCACACTATCATTGGTGGAGATAGCTCTTTCCAATCGCTGAAGAATGGTATAAACTATCTCCTGCAAGAAATAAAGGACACTGACTCGATTGTGCTCGTTCACGATGCTGTCAGGCCTCTTATCAGTCAGGATATTATCAGCCGCAACATTGCAGTATGCCTGACTCACGGAAACGCTATTACAGCTGTACGTAGCCAGGAGGCTTTCCTAATCAGCGAGAACGGCAGTAGCAGCAACAGCTACATGCCACGCGAGAATCTGCTTAGGGCTCAGACACCTCACACCTTCCCACTGAAAACGCTGAAGGAGATGATGGATAAAGCCAACGAGAAAGGTATTACCCATGCTCAGAGCCTCTTCACTTTAGCCAACGAGTTAGGTTTTCTTCCCCTTCATATAGCACAAGGAGACATCATGAACTTTAAGCTCACCTACCCCAACGATATTCTTATCTACCAGGCTCTAAGGACGCTGGAGGAATAAGTCATACAAATATCAAGAAGGCGAACGGAATATACACGTGTATAATTCGCTGAGTTTACTCACAAAAATGAATGAGTAAGATCAAACAATTGAATGAGCTTACTCAAGGTTTTTGAGGTCAGGATTCCTTTTTTATCAACTCTAAAGAAAATAGAGGAGGGCGCTTTTATTGGCTGTCCATGCGAGGAAAGCGTAAAACGTTTTACTCGACAAAAGAGATTATAGGTATATAATAAAAAGAGAACCCCGTAGCATAATGCCACGGGGTTCTCTTTTATTTATAGATGAATCGTTTAGATATCTTCTACGTAGTCAAGCAGAGTCTTGCGACTTGCCAATACACGGTCATAATCTTCACGGTTACCTACGACAATCTTATCAAACTCACGCAAACCGGTACCGGCAGGAATGAGGTGACCGCAGATAACGTTCTCCTTCATACCCTCCAAGTAGTCGCTCTTGCCATTGATAGCTGCCTCGTTCAGTACCTTTGTAGTCTCCTGGAATGATGCAGCAGACATGAAGCTGCTAGTCTGCAATGCTGCACGGGTGATACCCTGCAGAATCTGAGTTGAGGTTGCAGGAACGGCATCACGAACCTGAACGGTACGCAAGTCACGACGCTTGAGCTGTGAATTCTCATCACGCAGACGACGGGCTGTTACAATCATACCCTTCTGCATGGTCTCTGAATCACCGGCATCA
>JAEEGL010133456.1_pt1 | contig 16558 bp, 12 predicted proteins | sample 9134231 | NCBI WGS metagenome assembly JAEEGL01 (sample SAMN16246548, study PRJNA631951) | gut metagenome | biome: gut microbiome; feature: rumen; material: fiber-attached | host: Bos | place: Iran: Karaj | collected 2018-10
CTCTTCAAGAGAATGGGGACGCATCCTCTCCGGAAGGGGAGGCAGCATCTGGGAATTTGCGCTCATCTGTTTCTAAAGATGTTTGGTATATGCTCTGCGGCGCTTGTGCTGCTCGAAATCGAAGCCGGCCCAGAGAGTCTGTACGTCGCGGTTGTCTTCAAGCTCTGCGTTGGTCTCGGCATAGGTGAAGCCCACCTTGATGGCCGTCTCGAACATGTCGCAGAAAATCAGGGCGTTGACGCCTTTCTTCTGGTAATCCGGGCGTATTCCGATGAGGAGGAGCTCCAGATTGTCCTCGTGCTTGAGGTACATGGATTTGACGAGAGGCCACCATCCGAACGGGAACAGCTTGCCACGGTTTTTCTGAAGAGCCCTCACTATGGACGGCATCATTACACCGAAGCCTACGATCTCATTGTCTGAATCTACTACCACGGAGACGAACTTGAGGTCCAGCAGGCTGAGGTATGTGTCTATGTACTTGTTTATGAGGCCAGGAGTCAGGTTGGTGAAATTGTATAGTTCTCCGTATGTCACGTTGATGAGGTCGAAAATCTTTTTGCCCCAGCCTTCCTTGAAGACTTCCTTGCGGGTGAGTCTGTGAATCTTGAGACCGTAACGCTCCTTGACCATTTCGGCAATGCGCACATATTTTGGGGAGAGTACCCTGGGAACGTGGATCTTGTATTCCAGCCAGTCGGTCTCTTTCTGGAATCCTAGACCCTCAATATGCTTGACGTAATACGGGTAGTTGTATATCAGAGGCATTGTGCAAAGCTTGTCGTAGCCTTCCACCAGCATTCCTTCCGCATCGAAGTCAGTGAAACCAAGGGGACCGGTTACAGTGTCCATCCCGCGCTCCCTGCCGAACTTTTCGACTTCGTCGATGAGGGCCTTGGACACTTCCGGGTCATCAATGAAATCTATCCAGCCGAATCGGACTTCATTGTGTTTCCAGGATTCGTTGGCGCGTTTGTTTACTATCGCAGCCACTCTGCCGGCGAGTTTTCCATCCTTGTATGCCAGGAAATAGTCTGCTTCGCAGAATTCGAAGGCAGGGTTCTTGTCTTTTGAGAGAGTGCCGACCTCGTCCATATAGAGCTTGGGACAGAAATAAGCGTTGTCCTTATAAAGCCTGTTGGGGAAATCTATGAATGCGTTTAGGTCTTTCTTGCTCTCTACTTTCTTGACAGTAACGGACATAAATGTTAGGTTTTGTTTTAGTCTTCCAAAGGTACGAAATTTCGGGTAAAATCAAATAATATGGCTATATTTGCTATGAATGCTTCAGACGTGTCGATGAAACCTGACTTGACAAAGGCGCTTGTGATGGCAGCCTTGCTTTTTATGCCTCTGAGCCTGTCCGCACGTCCGACAGGGGAGGGGGACGTATATTGGGGGACAATCCATTCCCCAAAAGGTTTCGGAGTCTTCGCCGACTTCCTCTGGACTGGGCGCGGATTCAATTCTTTCGGCTTCTATGCCGACATTTACGGCATATCTTCGCTAAAGGCGTCCGTACCTGGAATCAGGTTCAGTTTCCTTCATAACGTGGTACTTAAGCAGGGGAGTCTTGGGGAAGGGGATGCGACATACAGCCTTTTCGCCGGGCCGGGACTGATGGCCGGATATGTGATGGACAGGGACGTCCGGCAGGGCTTCGCTGCCGGAGTAAGCGGCGATGCCGGCGTCAGATTTGATTTCCCGTCTTCCTTTGCCGTATGCATATTCCTTCAGGCAGACCTGGCCTTGCATATGAAAATGCACTCGCAGACCACATTGTCGCTGTATCAGAACGGCCTGTACCAGGCATGGATGCCCGTCTTAAGTATCAGTTATAGTTTTAAGTAATAGGTAAAGTGCTGAAAATCAATAAATTATTAAAAATTTTAATAATTGCTTGCCTGCCTTTGACAATGCAGGCTCAGACACGTTTTACCTGGGGCATCGAATGGGGTTATTCGGGCGTTTTTATGGATTCGCACACTTTCAATTATTTTACGACCGACGGTGTCCGAGCCCATGATTCGAATACTGTTTTCGAACTTCATTCCTGCGGAGTCTTTATGTTGAATGCCGGCGTGAACATCGGAAGCAATTTTACAGCGGCGGTATACGCTGGTTATACGTCAGTCTACGAAGCGCGTAAAGTCATCCCATACTCGCTGAGAACGACGTATTTCTTCAAAGGTTGTGACAATGCCGGCTGGAAAGTATTCGTGGACGCTGGAAGCGCGTTTCCGCTAAAAGGATCGTTCAACAGAAAACCGTTGATCATTGCAAAGGCTGGAACCGGATACAGAATTCCTATTTATAAGAATTTCTGCTTGGACGGATTCCTGGCGCTGCAATATGCGGCAGATCATCCGTTGCTGATTTTTGACAAATACACGCATACGCCAGTACCGCATGAGGTGCTGAGGCGAAGTGACAGAAGTACTCTGGGAGTTGTAATTGGCTTGTCCCTGACTTTGTAGCCCTTTTGTTACACAATTTATATTATGTTAACTTACCTGTACGGACAATGAGAAAGAAAGTAGATCTGCTGTTCCCTTCCGTTACAATCGAAGCCGTAGCCGCCGAGGGCAAGGCTCTTGCCCATATTGACGGTATGGTAGTTTTTGTAGAGTACGCTGTTCCTGGCGATGTGGTCGATATCCGCGTAACCAAGAAAAAGAAAAACTACATGGAAGGTTACGTAGCCAAACTCATACAGCCGTCTCCCCAGAGGCTTGATCCTTTCTGCAGCCACTTCGGAATATGCGGAGGCTGCCGCTGGCAGCATCTTCCTTACGAGATGCAGCTGGAGGCCAAACGCCAGCAGGTTTACGACCAACTGGTCCGCATAGGACATCTTGAAGTGCCTGAGATCAAGCCCGTGATTGGCTCTGACAAAAACAGGTATTATCGTAACAAACTGGAATTTACATTCAGCAGCCGCCGTTGGTTCGAAAATCCTGTAGATATAGAGCAACTGCCTGAAAATGAGCGAATTGGCCTCGGTTTTCACCTGGGCAGATACTTTGACCGCGTGCTTGACATAGAGCACTGCTGGCTGCAGGACTCCCCTTCCAACGAAATCCGTCTTTTCATAAAGGATTACGCCATAAAACACGGCCTGGAGTTCTACGACATCCGCCAGAACAAAGGCTATATGCGCAACCTGGTCATCCGCAACAACCAGCAAGGCGACGTGATGTTGATAGTGGTGTTCGCCGCTGACGACCCCTCCACCCGCACTCCCCTTCTGGAGGCTGTCTGCGACAGATTCCCGCAGATAACGTCGCTGTATTACATAGTGAACACCAAGTTGAACGACTCCATAGCGGACCAGGATCCCATCCTGTTCAGAGGTGATGACGCCATCTACGAGAAGATGGAGAACCTGTCATTCAAGATAGGCCCCAAGTCGTTTTACCAGACCAATACGGCGCAGGCATACAAGCTTTACTGCACTGCCCGCGATTTTGCTGCACTCACCGGCTCCGAGGTGGTTTACGACCTTTACACCGGAACGGGTACCATAGCCCAATTCGTAAGCTCCAAGGCCTCTAAGGTGATAGGTATAGAGTATGTGCCCGAAGCCATCGAAGATGCCCGGAAAAACGCCTCTAACAACGGAATAGACAACTGTGAATTCTTTGCCGGAGACATGAAGGACGTCCTTACCGACAAATTCATCCAGGAACACGGCAGACCTGACGTGATCATACTGGATCCTCCCCGTGCAGGAATCCATCCTGACGTGGCCAGGGTAATCCTGGACGCGGCGCCGGACCGCATTGTGTACGTCAGCTGCAACCCGGCTTCACAGGCCAGGGACCTCAATTTGCTCAGCGCGCACTACAAGATAACGGACGTGCAGCCTGTGGACATGTTCCCCCACACGCATCACGTAGAGAACGTGTGCTCTCTTATAAACCGAAAGAAATTCCAATAGAGACGTACCCCTTCTTCATATCCAGGTTCCTGCCGGACAGGATGCCTGCGTGTTTGGGATACCATTTTACGAAGAGACCCAGGTCGTAATACGAGGCAGTTGCCGCAAATGCGTATGTAAAAGTGTTTATGGCTGCCCTCTTTCCTACGAAGCTGTATGTGTCGTGGCCCGTGTTGTACTTGTATTTTGCACGGCCTGCCAGATTCATGCTTATTTCAGTTCCTAGTCCGAAACTCAGGTTTCCGTAGTCGTACTTTACCAGGAAAGGTATGTTTACGCTGTAGAATTCCAGAGAGCTGCGAGTCCTGCGGGCGTTCGAAGGATGGAATTCCTGCGCAGGCACAGCGTACACTTCCCTCTGGTCGTCCAGCAGGAGGACTGACTCCATGGACCTCAAGGCGTTGTGCCCGAAGTCAAGGTTCATCTCAAGTCCCCAGTCGTCCACAGGATAGAACCCCAGACGGACGAGGTTGACGAAAAATTCTCCCGACATGGCGGGCACGAAGTTGGAGTTGCTGATGCAATAGAGGCCGTAGCCGATGTGGGATACCGTGTAAAGTCTGAACATACGGTCGTCCGATTCCCACAGTAGCGGAGTGTAATCATTTTCATCCGGGTTATCTACTGCTTCCTTTATGTCTTCTTTCAAGTCCTTGAGGATTTCCTCATATTGGTTGTCGTTCTGGCAGAAAGCCGGGATGACAAGCGAGATAAACAGGACCGATAAAAGTATTCTTTTCATAACAATTTAATTTCCAATATTTTACCTATCAACTAGAAAGGATATCCAACACCGAAGTGAAGGGCGCATCCGTCAGACTTGAACCAACCCATAGGGCCTACCCAACGGAGTCCGGGTTCGCGTGCGGGATCGTGCAGCCTGAATCCGAGGTCCAGTCGGAGGACTATGAAACTGAGGTCCACCCTGACGCCCGTGCCCCAGTCTGCGGCAAGAGTCTTGTAGAACTCCCCTGTCAGGCGTTCGCCCGGGTTGTCCGATTTCCAGGTCCATACGTTTCCGGTTTCAGCAAAAAGCGCACCTTCTATTTTCCATACTACAGGGAAACGGTATTCTATGTTGGCCTCCAGCTTGAAATCACCTGTCTGGCTGGGGATTATGAACACTTGGTTGAGCTTGGAATCTCCGGGACCCACAGCCCTTGAACGCCAGCCTCTGAGGGAATTGGCGCCTCCGCTGTAGAACTGCTTCTCGAAAGGAAGAGACGATGAGTTTCCGTATGCGAGGCCCGCCCCTACCAGCAGGCGTGTTGCCAGTGCGTGCTTGTTGTCACGCCCCAGGCGCCAGGTCTTGCCGAAAGAGATCTCGGAACGGACATACTGGGAGAACGGGGTTCCGAAGATGGTCTTCTGTCCGTTGGGTTCTTCTTTCATTGCCCGTCTGAACAGGTACAGCATGTTTCCTGAGAGGTCCAGGGACATCCTCACGTAATGATAGGAAGTCTTGGGAACGAGGTCGGTGTTGCTGGTATAGTAGAGTACGCCTCCCATACCTGCGTCCAGGTGATTCTGGTAGGAATACTTCATGAACGGATTGGAGGAGATGCTCTCGTAGAAATCAGGGTCTATGTTGTTGAGTCTCACCATATTGAGCTGCAACGGATAGAACTGGTACGAGAGTCCTTTGAGTATGTATCCGGAATAGCCGTATGAGGTGGAGATCAGATGGCGCTTGTACTCCGGCCTGGACTGGTAGTTGTATGATGTGTTTATCTCCGTCCTGGGTACGTTGGGCCCCTTGAAGTACTCGTAAGGGAGACCCAGGAAACGGGGCAGGCTGAGTCCTGCGGATACTCCGAATTCTTCAGAACGTATGTTGCTCTTGAACTTGCGCTGGAAATTGCCCATAAAGGCCAGGTTCAGCCACTCTCCCCCGTGGAAGATGCTCTTGTGGTAGTAGCTCAGCTGCGGGGATATTCCCAGCAGTCCGGATGAGTTGAAGGACGATTCCCAGTTGACCTTGAAACCCTGCAGCTTGGAAGGGATCAGGTTGATTGCGCAGTTAACCTTGTTGTTCTCGGCCTCTGACAGTTCTATACCTACGCCGCTGAAAACCTTGAGGGCGGAGAGACGGGAATAAGTGGTGTTGACCTCGTTGGCGTCATATATCGCACCCGGCTTTATGGTATTGAGGCTCTTGAGGATGTTGTTGTGGAACTTGAGCCCTTCGGGATACGAGAAGGTTACGTCGCCAATGGTGAAGATCTCGTGCATCCGGCCTTCGGACGGAGTCTGGTTTCGGGTGTATTCGTTGACCCTCATTTCCAGGATGGCGCTGTCCGGCCCGGACAGGGTGTCGGCCTCGAACGAGTAGAAGTTTGCGTTCAGGCTGTAGTATCCCTTGGAGTGAAGGTAGGCCACGCTGCGGGCGGTCTCGGCCTCGAGGGATGCCTCGGACAGGTAGTCCCCCACTTTCACTGACACGTTGGGTACGTCGTCCAGGAAATCGGCTTCAAGGGAAGAACCCTGAGGCAGCTTATAGTTGATCTCAGAAATCTTGTACCTGGTGCCAGGGGTCACGAAGTAAGTAACGTTAGCCTTGTTCTTCTTGTATACCGTCAGAGGCTCGACAACAGATTTGTAATAGCCCAGGTATTCCAGGTGGTCTGCGATGCTTTTGCAGGAGGCTTCTGCCAGTTCCTGGCTGTACTCCACCCTTTTCTTGCGAGAAAGCTTGAGTCCCCCTGGAGGTTCCTGCTTTATGTAAGGCGTGATGTCAGAAGTGGCAAGGTCGGTGTGCTCGGTAAACTTTACCTTGTTGCTGACAAGGTAATGGACGCCATCCTGTTCGAGATAGCGGGCATTGGAGCAGGATGCAATGAAGATTGCTGCTCCGCATAGTGCAAGGATGTATTTACCAGGACCTTTACGCAAACGCATATTCATACAAATTTACAAGAAAAAGCATATAATATGGCATTTAAATGAAGAATTGTAGTTAAATTTGTTTACTGTAAACAAGCGATGGGCAACATTCTTTCCGCTAATCACATAAAGGCCATCCGGGCGCTTTCTGCAAAGAAGTACCGGGACGAGACCGGCTTGTTCGTAGTGGAAGGAGAAAAGATGGTTTCCGAGGCCCTGGAATCGGATTTCCAGGTGGTGGAGGTTTGGCGCAGGGATGAGATAGGCTACGACGTAATGGCGCGAATCTCCCAGTTGAGCAGCCCCTCCCCCGTGCTCGCAGTGGTCAAGGCTAAGCCTTTGGATGACGCCCCTGAATGCGGGGGCCTCTGCCTCGCCCTTGACGGCGTGCGCGACCCAGGCAATTTCGGAACCATCATAAGGCTGGCTGACTGGTTCGGGGCGGATATCATATACGCATCCCGTGACTCGGTGGAGCTGTACAATCCCAAGACGGTTCAGGCCACTATGGGAGCCATATTCCGCAAGAAGGTTGTCTATTGCGACATACCCCGTCTTTGCAGGCGTTTCAAGGAGGCTGGACTACCGGTATACGGGACGTTCCTGGACGGGCAGGACATATATGGGCAGGCGCTTTCGAAAGAGGGCCTGGTCTTAATGGGAAATGAGTCGGCAGGCATAAGCCAGGAGGTTGCTGAAGAGGTGGACCGCAGGCTGCTGATTCCATCTTTCAGCAACGGTCCAACCGCAGAATCCCTCAACGTGGCCGTGGCCACGGCCATAACCCTATCTGAATTCAGGCGCAGGCTATGATAATATACCAGATGCTTCCCAGGCTGTGGGGAAACGGCACCCTTCAGCAGATAGACACCCAGTGCATGGATTATTTCAAGACGCTGGGCATAACCCACGTCTGGTATACGGGAATCATCCGGCATTCTACCGGCAAGCCATATGTCAAGGGAAATCCCGGATCCCCCTACTCCATCTGCGATTACTATGACGTCAATCCCTATCTCAGCGAGGATGAGGGAAACCGGATGAAGGATTTCGAAGCCCTGGTGGACCGCACGCACAAGGCCGGCCTGAAGGTGATAATAGATTTCGTCCCTAACCACGTTTCTCCTGATTACTCAGACTCACGCGGAGGAATAAAGACCTGCGGATACTACGACTACGACTGGTCCGACACCCTCAAGATAGACTACGGATACAGGCCAAACTGGGACAAGATGTTGGACATCCTCCTTTTCTGGGCTGGTAAGGGCGTGGACGGCTTCCGCTGCGATATGGTGGAGATGGTGCCTCCCGAGTTCCTCAAATGGCTCATAGCCGGAGTCAGGCAACGCTTCCCCCACATTATGTTCATAGCGGAAGTATATACAAGGGAAAAGTACCGCAGGTACGCTCACGACGTAGGATTCGACCTCCTTTACGACAAATCCGGCCTGTACGACATACTAAAGGAGCTTTTGGATGGTCACGGCAACGCCCGCAAGATATCCTGGAACTGGCAGTTCCTGCAGGACTTGCAGCCCCGTATGCTCAATTTCCTGGAGAACCACGACGAACCCAGGCTGCCCAAGGCCTACCCCGCCCTGTTCGTCTCCCTGCTCCTCAACAGGGCTCCTTTCATGCTCTATTTCGGGGAGGAAATCGGAGAAGGCGCCCTGGACACTGAGGACCACAGGACTTCTATCTTCAACAAGGTGGAGATACCTTCGCTTCAGCGTCTGTACCAATACATCCATACCGGAGAGGGGCTCAAGGACGATGAGCGTGCTACCCTGGCCGTCTTCCGCGGACTGATGGCGGCCGCCCCCGACTGGGGCGCCACGTACGACCTGGTATACTGCAACCTGGACTCCCCGGGTTTCAGTGTGGACAGCCACTATATCTGGATGCGCATATCAGAAAGAGGCACCTTCTTGCTGGGCGCCAACTTTACAAAAGAGAAGGCTGACATACCCGTTTTCATTCCGGGATATGTCAGCCGTATCAATCTTTCCATTCCTCCTTTCGGAGGCAATATCATCAAGCTTTAAGCCTCGGGAGCCGGCTCGATCTCTACGATAGGAGACTCGGGAGCATTCCTCTTTACAGAAGCGATACCCTTCTTTGCGGTCTCTTTGGAAGCATACATCTGGCTTGCGCCGATAACCTGGCCGTTTCCGGCTTTGAGGCGGAAGTACATCTTTCCGTTCTTTGCCTCGAGAACCTCGAACTTGCTGTCGTCAGCTGAGTTCTTCCTTACTGACTCGATTCCGTTGAGGCAAGCTGCCTTTGTTGTGTAGCCCTCGCTGGTGAGGATGACCTCTCCGTTGCCGGCCTTGAGGTTGAACTGGAAATCTCCGTCCTTCCTGATCTTGATTTCAAATTTTCCCATGGTTTTAACTATTATTAAGTTGTGATTAGTTCGATAAAGTGCTTAAATATAGTAATTTTTGTTTAATTAATCCCAATTCAGGATTTTTTTGAAATCATATTTTTCAGGATCCGGCACGAAAGCCTTGGCTGCCTCGTAGTCTTCCGGAGTGATGTAGTGGCAGATGTTCTTGTAGTAGTTCTGGGCGATTCCGCCTTCGATGTCAACCCTGCGGGGAGGAATCTTGCCGCTCTCGTCCTGGAGGTCTTTCAGGTAAAGCGGATGAGGCTCGCCGTAAGCGTCAACGTAAACCATACATCCTGTCTCTCCCTTTGCGTAGAGTTCGTAAACTCCCATAGCAAGCTGGGTGCAGTATGTGAGGTCGAAAGCGATAGGATCCTGGCAGCGTACATCGTAACCGATCTCTACCGGACGGGTCTTGACCTTGAGTCCGAGTTTCTTGTACTCCTTCTCAAGGATGTCGTTGAACAGGACGGCCTTGCTGATCTTGCCGAGCTCAGGATGTCCGTGCTCGTCGTAGCTCATATGTACGCCTGTAGCCTTGAGGTCTTCTGCGTCAAGGTCGTGGAAAACGCCCTCGGCAACTACTACGGTTCCGTAGCCGATTCCAAGGATCTTCCTCTTGATGATGGCGGAGAGGGTGAGCTTGATAATCTTGTCCACGGTGATGTCGGTCTTGTTGAACATCTCCGGGAGGATGGTCATAGGGCAATGGGTGGCCTCGCCGATATGCAGGGCAAGGTGGCCTGCGCTGCGGCCCATTGCTGAGATGAGCAGCCAGTTACCGGATGTGCGGGCATCCTCATAGATTGTGCGGGCAAGATGTGCTCCCTCGTCCTTAGCGGAGTTGAATCCGAAGGTAGGGGCATTGCCCGGAAGAGGAAGGTCGTTGTCTATGGTCTTGGGAACGTGGATGTTCTTAATGGGGAAATTCTTGGCAGTAAGGAACTTTGCAATGCGGTTTGCCGTGGAAGCCGTATCGTCTCCTCCCACTGTGACGAGCAACTTGATGTTGTTGTCCTGGAAAAGGCTCAGGTTGAAGTTGTTCTCGAAGTCTGCGTCAGTAGGTTTGAAGCGGCTCATCTGGAGGTAGGAGCCTCCCTTGTTGAAGAACCTGTCGGCCTTGAAGAAGTCCAGGTCTTCGTAACGGGGATTCTTGCTGAAAAGGCCGCTGTAGCCTTCGTGAAGGCCTATTACGCGGAAACCGTTGTTGAGGAATGTCTTGGCTACTGAACAAACGACGGTGTTCATACCCGGAGCCGGGCCGCCGCCGCAAAGGATAATTACTGCATCTTTCATTTTTAGATATATTTAATTTGATCTACTTACCAACCGATTGGTCGCAAATTTAATAATAATTTGGTAAATTTGTGAGATAATGGACAAAAGCGAAGCCATACGACGGATAGAGGAACTCCGGAAGGTGCTCAGGGACAACTCGTACAAGTACTACGTGTTGAACGCCCCCACTATGAGCGACTATGAGTTCGACCAGACAATGAAGGCCCTGGAAGCCCTGGAAGCGGAGTTTCCTGAGCTTGTGACCCCGGACTCCCCCACCCGCAAGGTGGGTTCGGACCTTGACCGGGGCTTCGCCCAGTATCCTCACCGCTACCCTATGCTTTCCCTGGGCAACACTTATTCCATCCAGGAGGTGGAAGCCTTCGCCCAGAGGGCCGACAAGGCTCTGGAATCCGGCTTCACCTATTGCTGCGAACTCAAGTTCGACGGCACTGCCATCTGCCTCAACTACGTGGACGGCAGGCTGTTCAGGGCCCTCACTCGCGGGGACGGCGTGGTCGGGGACGATGTCACCGCTAACGTTCGTATGATCTCCAACATTCCCCAGACTCTCAAAGGCTCGGGCTGGCCCCGTGACTTCGAGATACGCGGAGAGATACTGATGCCTTATGAGGCCTTCGAACGCCTCAACGCTGAGAGGGAAGAAATCGGCGAAGCGCCTTTTGCAAACCCGCGCAACGCCGCGTCAGGCTCGCTAAAGCTGCTCAATCCCCAGGAAGTGGCGCACAGGGGGCTGTGGTGTACGCTGTACCATATCCCAAGCCAGAGTGTCAGCTATGAGACTCACGACGCCGCCCTGAGCGCCGCCGCAAGCTGGGGCTTGCCGGTATCGGACCTCCGCCGCATCTGCCACGACATTTCCGAGATAGAAGATTACATTGGATATTGGGACGTCCACCGCAAGGACCTCCCCTATGCCACCGACGGCATAGTCATAAAGATAAACGAGATGGCCCTGCAGACGACACTGGGCTTTACGGCCAAGAGCCCCCGCTGGGCCGTGGCCTATAAATTCCAGGCTGAGCAGGCCCTTACCAAGGTGGTGAGCATAGACTATCAGGTGGGGCGCACCGGGGCCGTCACTCCGGTTGCAAACCTGGAGCCCGTTCCCCTCAGCGGCACCGTGGTAAAGCGGGCCACCCTCAACAACAAGGACTGGATGGACCAGCTGGACGTGCGCGTGGGCGACAGCGTGTATGTGGAGAAAGGCGGAGAGATAATCCCCAAGATAACTTCAGTGGAACTGTCTGCAAGGCCTTCCGACTGCGAGAAGCCGCATTTCCCCGAGACCTGTCCCGATTGCGGTACCGCCCTGGTCAAGGAAGAGGACGAAGCCAGATGGTTCTGTCCCAACCAGGACGGGTGTCCTACCCAGATAAAGGGACGCCTGGAGCATTTCCTCAGCCGCAAGGCAATGAACGTGATAGCCGGAGAAGCCACCGTCAACCAGATGTACAATCTGGGCCTGGTGCTCACTCCGGCCGATTTTTACGACCTTGACGCCCGCAGCCTGATGCTGCTGGAGAACTGGAAGGAAAAGTCCGTCAAGAGGTTCCTGGAAAGCCTGGAAGCCTCCAAGTCCACCCCGTTCGAGAAGGTGCTCTACGCCCTGGGAATCCGTTTCGTTGGTGAATCCACCGCAAAGGAACTCGCCCAGCACTTCGGGGATGTGGATTCCATAGCGAACGCTTCCCTGGAAGACCTTCGCGCCGTGGGAGACGTGGGTGACGTCATAGCCGCAAGCGTATACGAGTATTTCCGTGACCCCAGGCATCTGGCAATGATAGAGAGGCTTCGCGCCCATGGCCTGCGCTTCAGCACCGCAGGGCCGCAGTCCAAGGCCTCTGACGCCCTTGCCGGCCTTACCATAGTGATTTCCGGGAACTTCAGCATCTCCAGGGATGACATGAAGGCCATCATAGAAGCTAACGGAGGCAAGAACAGTTCCTCCGTCAGCGGCAAGACCTCTTTCCTCCTTGCCGGAGAAAAGGCTGGTCCTGAGAAGCTCCGCAAGTGCGAGGAACTTGGTGTCAGAGTGGTTTCGGAGAAAGAATTCATGGAGATGATCCCATCCAGGGATCAGGCTCCCGCCGAAGTAAAAGAACCGACATTGTTTGACTTATGAGTGCTAGCGTATTCACAAAGGAGGATATCAGCCTGATAAATGAATCCTGGGCAGCCCTTGAAGAATCGGTCCGTCTCAGATGCGAAGACGAGAACGAGCTCAAGACCGTCCAGAAGGCCTTTGATTTTGCCAACGGCGCGCACAAGAACGTCCGCAGGCGCTCAGGTGAGCCTTACATCATACACCCCATAGCCGTAGCCCAGATTGTCGTTGACGACATAGGCCTCGGCTACAAGTCCATATGCGCCGCGCTCCTCCACGACGTGGTCGAGGACACCGACTACACAGTAGACGACATCAGGGCTCTATTCGGCGACAAGATAGCCTCCCTCGTTGACGGCCTCACCAAGATCAAGAACGTGCTGGACAACGAGGACAAGAACCCGGACAGGGTACGCTACACCGCCAGCCTCCAGGCCGAGAACTTCAAGCGCATCCTGCTCACACTCAACGACGACGTGCGCGTCGCCCTCATAAAGCTGGCAGACCGCCTGCACAACTGTCGGACCATAGAGTTCATGCCGGAATACAAGCGTGACAAGGTCCTTTCTGAGACGATGTTCATATTCGTCCCGCTTGCCCACCGCCTGGGTCTGTACGAGATAAAGTCCGAGATGGAGAACATCTGGCTCAAGTACAAGGAGCCGGACGACTACAACGACATAATGGCTAAGATCGCCGAGAGCCGCGCCACCAAGGACATAGAGATAGACGACTTTATGAAGCCGATAAAGGACGCCCTGGAAGAGGCCGGCTTCAACTTCGAGATAAAGAAAAGGGTCAAGAGCCCTTACTCCATATGGCATAAGATGCGCACCAAGGACGTCACCTTCGACCAGGTATACGACCTTTACGCCGTACGCATCATATTCACCCCGCCTCAAGGTACCAACGAGACCGAGCGTGTCCAGTGCTACCATATATTCTCCATCATCACGGGTATCTACAGGTACCAGCCAAGCCGTGTGCGTGACTGGGTGAAGCATCCCAAGAACAACGGCTATGAGGCCCTGCACTGCACCCTGATGAGCAATTCGGGAGTATGGGTGGAGGTCCAGATCCGCTCCAAGAGGATGGATGACATTGCCGAGAAAGGAATTGCCGCCCACTGGGCATACAAGAAGGGCGGATACATTTCCGAGAACGAGTCCGAGATGGACAAGTGGCTGGTCAAGGTCAAGGACATACTCATCCAGAAGGACTTCAACGCGATGGAGCTCCTGGACATCATCCATTCCGACCTGGTTACCACGGACATCATAGTCTTCACCCCAAAGGGAGACCAGAAGACTATCCAGAAAGGCGCCACCGCCCTGGATTTCGCCTATATGATCCATACCGGAATCGGATACCACGCAATTGCGGCCAAGGTGAATATGAAACTGGTGCCTCTGTCCTATGTCCTCAAGACCGGAGACCAGGTGGAGATAATAACCGCCGAAAAGGAGGAGCCCAAGAAAGAGTGGCTCCAGTTCGTGCAGACCCGCAACGCCATCACCCACATAATGAACCATTTCAAGTCCCGCAGGGACGAGTTCATTCTCGAGGGCGCAAGGATGTTCAGGGAGGTGATGGAAAGCATAGGCGCCACTGTCAACAACGAGAATATCAAGAAGATACTGGACTTTACCCAGATCACGTATGCGGACGAACTCTACTTCAGGATCGGCCTGGGAATGATCAACACCGGGTCTTTCTCCGCCATCATATCCAACACTGAGACTGTGGCATCTCCGGAGCCGTCCAACTATACCGTCAACAGCAAGGATTCCCAGGGAAGGCGTTATATCATAGCATCCTGCTGCTCCCCTATCCCGGGCGACGCGGTAGTAGGCTTCAAAGGCCCCAACGGAACCATCACGGTCCACAAGAAATCCTGCAAGATCGCGGAGAACATCGCCTCCAAGCACGGAGACTGGGTGGTGGCACCGGAATGGGACATTGCTAAGAGCGACGAGGCTTTTCCGGTACGGATTTCGCTGCAGGGTCTGGACAGGGTCGGCCTCCTTACGGAGATTTCCCAGTATATTTCCCTTGTGATGGGCGTCAACATGCGCAAGATAAACCTCGGCTCCAACCAGGGAATATTCGACGGATACATAGAACTGATGGTCCGCGACAAACAGATTCTGGAAAAGATGATAGAGAAACTTGGAACCATAAACGGCATCCAGAGCGTAATCAGGACAGACATATGATGAAAGAATTCTGGAACAGATATTTTCCCGTACTGCCCGTGCTCCTGATTATCTGGGGCGCGATGTTCTCGCACTCCTGCGCCAACACTTCCCAGGCGCCTACCGGAGGACGCAAGGACACCATACCGCCGGTCATCGTAAAGATGAACCCCCGCCCTTACGTCTTAGGGGTTCCGCTGGAGGGAGCAAAATTTGAGTTCACATTCGACGAGTACGTCAAGGTGAACAACCCCAAGAACATTTTCCTGTCTCCTCCACTAAAGACGGTTCCCAAATACAAGATGAAGGGGAAGAAACTGATAATCTCCTTCGAGGAACCGCTCAAGGAGAATACCACTTATACCCTCAACTTCTACGGCGCTCTCCAGGACATAAACGAGAACAACCCCTACCCCGGGTACTCCTTCGTATTCTCTACCGGAGATTCAATTGATTCCCTGTATGTTACTGGTTTAGTGCAGGATTGCACTACCTTGGACCCGGTCAAGAACGCCACTGTGCTGCTCTATGACACCCAGGAAGATTCCGCCGTGTTCAAGGAACTGCCCTTCGCAGCCACCAAGACGGATGACTGGGGCTACTTCGCGCTGCGCAACCTTCCCGCCAGAGGTTTCAGGATGTATGCCATATCAGACGAGAACGGCAACAACCGATACGATCCCGACACCGAGAGCATCGCTTTCATCGACTCCCTGATTAAGCCAGTTAATGTCATAAGGGACAGCGTCTATGAACTTATTTTCTTCGATATGAAGGACACCCTGGCATGCCGGGACAGGAAGACCGAGTATGAGCTAAGTATGTTCAAGGAGACGCCCTCCAGGCAATACATAGACTTGTACGGAAGAAGGAGCGAACGCTCCGCATTCGTCTCATTCAGCGCCCGCAACGCGCACATAGACACTATGTGGATCGCAGGTCTGAGCCCCGACAGGCTCATTACCCAGATAAACCTGGAAAGAGATTCCCTTGAGATATGGATGAACGACCAGAGAAACATTCCTGACACCGTCCTGCTCTTCGTAAACTATCTCAAGACAGACTCCACCGGAGTCCGTTCCGGTTTTACCGAAGAGATCAAGCTGGGCAATGAGAATCCAAGGGCTCCTGTCGATACTATCGCCAAGATGGACCTCACCGTAGATCCCAAGAGAGTGGAGACCGAGGGCTTCATCCTGGAGTTCGGCTATCCTGTAATCAATGCCCAGTTCGACTCCATCAGGCTCGTGGTCACTGACCTTCACAACGTAGATGAGAGAGGAGCCATATCATATTACAGAGATTCTTTAAATCTCAGGAAGTATCATATTATGCCTGAGGGGAAAATGAGTATCAGCAGCAAGTATACTCTTACCGTTCCTAAGGGAATATTCAGGGATATAAACAACGCCTTGAACGACAGCACGCAGGTTACGGTAAGCCTGCCGATAGACGTCAAGCTCAGCACCCTCCAGCTGGACCTCAAGAACGTCAATCACAAGTATATCGTGGAGATGCTTGACGAAAGGCGGACGCAGACCCTCTTCACCCACGTAGTCAACGAAGACAAGATGGTGGAGTTCCCTTATCTGACTGCGGGCAAATATTATATAAGGATTACCGAGGACCTCAACGGGAACTCATATGTGGATACTGGAAGTCTCCTGGACCACCAGATGCCGGAAAGGGTAAAGTATTTCAAGATTGACGACAATCCCCTTCTGGACATTCCCGAGATGTCCTTC